>Ga0316226_1000546_pt1 | contig 49213 bp, 50 predicted proteins | sample TBH18017metaG_FD_206009 | JGI IMG/M metagenome (GOLD analysis project Ga0316226, IMG submission 206009) | Freshwater microbial communities from Trout Bog Lake, Wisconsin, USA - TBH18017 | ecosystem: Environmental > Aquatic > Freshwater > Lake > Hypolimnion/Profundal zone | place: USA: Wisconsin...
CAGGCCCAGAAACGCGCTGCGTAACCGCCAGAGCGTTATGCTCTGACGCCTCTCCTTTCTCCGCAGTCTACCACTCTCACCGGTTCCGATCGACCGGTGCTATGGATGACGCTTACGCTAGATTGATGAGTGAGACTGTAAATACTGCCGAGCTCGCAAAGAACCTCTCGGACGAACTCTTCACCGTACTCGGTTGGCAAACGCCCGGCCCAGCCGATCACAAAAGTCGCACCGATACTGACATTCCGGAAAAGACGCCGGTTGTAAATCCGCCAGCTGGGTCTTCCGGCTCAGAGTTCTGACATCATTCTGGCTGACAGCATTCACATGATGAGCTGAACTCCAACCACGGCTTGGGCGGATAGGCCAGTACCCGAGCAAGGAACAGCACAGATGTCAATCCACGAGAGCAACCTCGATCAGTTTCTGCCCATCTTTATCCCTCAAGCCGTGAATCTCTACTTTGTCTAATGCAAGGAGAAAGACAATCACATCGCTAAAAACAAGCTGCCCTGGCACAAGCATCGGAAATCCTGGTGGGTAGGGAATGACAAATGAAGTACTAACATATTTGCGCCCTTGAGCGATTCCATCTAGCACATCCCTCAAGCTCATCCAATTGAGCCCGCTCTCCTTCAGCCGTATCCAAGATTCACAGGTTTTGTAAAAATGAGCTCGCAGGTCATTGTCACCATCGACAAACTCCACAGGTCTCCGAAACACCGCTTCCGGAAGCACCTTGCGCTTACCTCCTTCTACCGTGCGGTTCTGCGGTTTCACCTGACGTAGCGCCGTTATGAGATGTCCAAGCGACGACGAGGTCGATCCTGCGTTCACCATAAACAGGGCCGTGTTAAGCGTCGTTTTATTAATCTGAATGTCATACCGCAGTGAGAGAACTTCTCGTAGCGAAGAGCCAGAAAACTCTGAAACGTTGGCTAGAAATAGGGTTAGCTTTGTCAGGTCAATGGCCAAACCGCTTTCAGCTTCAGCACACATTTCTTCCGGAGACAGCAGGTGGAACCACGGCAGTCGCTCAAGGACGCGAGGCCACTCCTGGCGAAATTCCTGAGCAAGGGCCCACGCCTGTCCGCAGAGAAAGGCCCCCTCAAGATCGGCCTGCATTCTACCTACATCCAGAGAAGCCATAATGTAGTAGCTGGGTGATGTCGTGGTGTGAGCGTATGTGGCCTCCGCAAACCGGTGAGACACCTGAACGTCAAACAAACGGTCGTGCAGGTGTATCATGGAACCTTGGCGAAACGCTGTTAAAGTCTTGTGCGTTGATTGAGTGGCGTAAATCCGAGCTTTTGGATGCGCTTGTGCCGCGAACATCGCAGTGTATGTTCTAATATCTCCGACAAACCAGGCAAAGGCAAACCACGCCTCATCGAAGAAGAACACAAAGTCCTCGGGAGCAGTACACGCAAGTTCGCGTTCGCGCATTGAGGTTAGCTCTTCAATTACTGTTTCCACAATTCGCGAAGCATCATGAATATAGCCGTCGAACGTGCAGTTCGTGAGACACAACATCCGTGCAGTGGGATTCGCGCGAACGGCTTTAAGAATGGCTTTAACCGAGACACCCCCGCAAATACCAGTGAATTCCCCCTCAAAGGACAACGGCTCAGTGTCAAGATAAACGGGTCGTGCGCCACAAAGAACCATAGCGTAGTGGTGAGACTTGTGGCAGTTGCGGTCAATCAACACGGTGTCGCCTGGGTTTAGTAAAGCTTGATGAACAATCTTGTTCGCGGTAGATGTGCCATTTGTCACAAAGTAAGTCCTTTCGGCTCCAAACACTTTAGCGGCCATCGCTTGGGCCTGCTTGATGCACCGCTTTGGCTCAAAAAGAGAGTCGAGCGGCGCCTCTGTGCTCGCCGTTTCAGCATTGAATACATGTTCACCATAGAAATCGTAAAACTCGGTTAGACAACTCGACTTCTTGACAGACTTCCCTCTGCTTAACGTCATTGCGTGAAACACAGTCATCGGCCGTTTGGCGAATTCCTTCACGGCGGCGAATAGACACGTAGCTCCTCGGAGCTCTACGTTCTCCAATATGGAGGCAAACAATTCTTCAAGCGCCGTGGGATCGTCCTTCACGAAAGGCCTAACGTCGAAATCAGGTTCACTGGTGAGGATGGGGAAGATGCTTCGGCCCGTCAACAGACTCAAATGCACCCATGGGTGACTTACTTGAATGTGCTTAACTAACTGAGCACCTGTTTTGGAGGGTGAGCGCTCAGCTGCGGAGCCAAGGCCGCCACTTAGATCCCAGTCGATCACCGCTGCCTGGATGTGGTGGTGATACTTGAGCTTCGCAAGGGCGTCGTCGTAAGCCTCAGTGGGCATTACGGGAATCAGTTGAATTTCATACGCAGGAGCTAAGGGTGCCGCCAATCGCGCGAAAACCCTAGATATGGTGTCTAGATCACTGGGGTTATCATCAACAAGGAGAATCGCGAAGCGTCTCTGCGGTCCCAATGGAAGCGGCGGTTGCACGGCGACAAGCGAGGTTAGTGAAGGGAGGCTCGGCGCCGTTGAGGAAGCGCTAAAATGTGCCTTCGCGTAATCTCCATCTCGTGCAAGTCGGGCAGCCTCATGGGCACCGCCGCCGGCCAACAGACGCTCGAGGTAATCCAGATTGTGGATGGCGAGCGGTTGGCCAAACATCACTTCCTCCCACGAGCGCAATTTGTGAACAAGCGAAATTGCCAACGGCAACGACACTTGATCATTTTCATGCGCCGTGAGCAAGTTCTTGAGCGCATGGCGCAGTTTTCTTCGCGTTTCGTCAGGCAACACATTTCCTGTGTCGCCGGCGGTGAGATTTGCGGCAATGTTTTCCGGAGTAAAGTCGGCGCTGACAGCCAGAACACTCTCATGCGCGAGGATTATTTTGGCATCCTGGTTTGCGAGTGTGTAAGAGTGTGTCGTATTCATAAATGAACGCATGGGTCTACCAGTCTCGTTGCTGGGGCACTGGCTGTCTATAATACCTAAGAGGGTGGCGACGATCTGGTCGGCAGAGGAAATGATCGTAAACCGATATTCTGAAGCGAGAAACCAAGGTCGTGTCGTGGTGCCAATGTGATCTAAAGCGATGAGGCTTACGTTCGCAGGTAGCTGTCCGCGTGCTAGAATATGCATCGCATGCGCTACAGCATCGAACTCACACAAAATGACTAAGACGCGCTGAAACGAAGGGGGCGTGTTGGCGGCGTCGAGTATCTCAGACAGCCTGAAGTGACCTTGAACCCTGACGCATGACCGAGGTCGGAGGGCGCGGTGCAGTGCGGGCGCGATCGCGGCATTTAATGCCCAGACGAGTAATAGCGTCCTCCCAGCCGTGGGTGGGGCCTTCATGCCATCAAGAGGTTAGCTCCTCGATAAGGTTCCTGACAGAAGGAATCTGACGCCAGTTTAACTCCCCCCAGGGGCCTTGGGTCAGACGTTTGACCAAGTCGTCAAAGCCTTTGGCGTTGGCGGCTTTGCAGTGAGGATACATGAGTCGCATGAATTCGGCCTTCCATTGCCTTCCCTTGTACGCCTGAATCCTCCGTCTGGCGGCGAGGGCCAGCTCGACTTCGGCCAAGAGTCGCGTCGCCGGCCATGTTGAGGGATCTTCGGGCAAAACCGAACCAATGGAGGGAACTATTCCAAGGGGCACTCGGTGAGATGTTGTCGGGTGGAGAAAGGCCGGGAGGTGGGCGGGAACGATCTCGGCCTCATCCTCAGAGCGGACGACTGCCTCTTGAATAGCCCGCTGGAGTTGGCGGACGTTCCCAGGCCAGTCGAAGGCACCGAGGATTTCCGTGACAGCTGACGAAAGGCGCTTCTTGCCCGCCAAGCCGAGTTGGCGGAGGAAATGACTGGCCAGTTCCGGGATATCGTTCCGGCATTCCCTAAGCGGTGGGGTGCGGACCGTGACGGCGGCGATCCGGTCGTAAAAGTCCTCGCGCAATTTCGATTCTCGAATCAAAGTGTCGGGCTCAATGTTCGTCGCGCAGACGAGTTGAATATCCGCCGTGAATTCCTCCTCGGAGACCCCAACTTTCCGGAATCTCCCGTCCTGAAGCACCCGAAGCAACTTCGCCTGCGCGCCTTGGCCCATGTTGCCAATCTCGTCGAGGAACAGAACTCCACCTCTTGCGCGCTCAAAGTATCCTACTCGCGTATTGGTAGCCCCTGTGTAAGCACCCTTCTCGGCTCCAAACAACTCTGCTTCAACTAGGGCTTCCGGAATTGCGGCAGAATTGACAGCGACAAATGGTCCATTACCACGAGGTCCGCTATGGTGTATGTAGCGCGCAACCCTTTCCTTTCCCGTGCCACGCTCCCCAATTATTAAAACCGGGATTTGATCATACGGGCTCAGACGAGCGGCCTGCCGTCGAAGTTGACGCAATGGGGCACTCTGCCCCAAGAGGACGTGAGATCGCCCGATAGAGAGCGCTTGGTGAATCGTCTCCCGAAAGGTTTTCCGTTGCAGGCCTTTATTGATAAAACCGACAGCACCGTCTTCAAGACAACGCCCTAGTGATGCGATGTCTCGATTCACGGAACTCAGAATCAGAACGGGAACAGCCGGAAACTGTCCTGTAAGCAGTGAAAGTATCTTGTAGCCGAGTCGGTCACCCTCACCGCCAAACTTAATGTCAAGCAAGACCAAATTTGTGTCCGGACGTTCGTGCAGAGCTTGAACAGCCTTCAGTGGGTCGTACCGCCCATTAGCAGCGCAGGACTCAAACTGAAACTCGAAAGCGGGATCCGCGTACGCTCGAAGGAAAGACCGTTGATGAGGGCTGTGCGCGTCCCCCGTCTGGTCATCAATGATCAATATTTGGACGAGTGAGGACATGTATGGTTTAGTGTTTCCTGGTGACCAACTCCTGCAACAGTGCCTTCAAACGTGAGATCGCAATCGGCTTCCGCAGGAACTTGGTCGCACCCGCCTTCAGGGCGGCGGACTCCAGCGACTCATCATCCATCGCAGACATGGAGATGATGGGCAAGTCAGGTCGTTGCGTGCGCACCCAAGACACGAATTCTAACCCTTTTCGGTCAGTTGCATCCGACTCGTTCAAGCACACATCAGCAAGGATGATGCAAATATCCGGCGTCAGCTTTTCGCGGGCTTCCGCCTGCGACACGCTCAGAACAATTTCATATTCTCCCCTAAGCGCACGATCCAGTGATCGCCCATACTGAACCTGATCGTCAAGAACCAAAATGCTGAACCTCATTTAGTACCTTTCTCCATTCTGCTATGGACCTCGCGCAAAGCCTTTATTAACTTATCACTGGCATCAGTAATCGCTTGCAGATGGGCATGAATCTCCCCAACTGAGGGAAAAGCCACCGACCGAGACGAACCATCTGCGCGAGTTTGCAAAACCGAACGCGCTGAAGTTACTGTCGCTATTATAGCGGACCTCTCATCTTTGACAGACGCTCCAACATCCGGAGAAAGTGAATCACACAAAGCGGCCACACACCATAGAATGTCACCACCCCTATGTTGGCGCGATTGCTCCCTGAGATAGCCGCACGGCTCCAAACCAAAATGATCGCGGAGAATATCTGATATCATTGCCTCCTTCGATCCAACTGCTTCATTCAAGGTCTGAGCATCCAAGGCAACTGGGAGAAAGAGATTCTGCAACGCGTGGATAGTCCGTGACAATTCGATATTAGGCTGGGCCAGCCTCTGCGGCCACGCCGACACTCCAATATGGTCTCGAGCGGTTTCCTGGCATAGACGCAATAGCTCTTCCACATCGGCCCGGACGTTGGCGCTCTTTACATACCAACGAACACACCGACTTGTGCTGTTTGCCTCATCTCCAGAATACCCTATCAAGAACCGGTGCTCATCAGATAAAAGTCCTCTCCGCTCCAGCCAATAGTCGAGTGGAGATGTTCGCGTCTCCTTGATGAGCGTTCCATCCAAAAATGCGAGCTTTCGTTTGTTAGTCGACTTATCCCCTAGGCTGATCGCGAAATCAGCCATTGCCAATTCCTTGAAACATTGCTCACCGAACACTCCCTTGAAGGCTTCAATTACCTCTTGGCTATCTTCTGCGATGTATATGGACCAACAGCCTAAAAACTTATCAACAATAAAGTACTTCGTGTCACTCATTCAAAACACCCCCTCCTCAATCGGCAACACCATGACAACAGCGGAAGAAGACGATGTCATAAGCCGCGCTATCTCAGGTTGTGTGACAATCGTTTTACTTTTATCAAGCGGCATAAAGCCAAATGAAGTTACATGATGCAGGGGGCCGCTATTGCTCCAAAGCTCCAAATGCCCCCAATCGTTTAAAGCTGGAAAGGGTCCCCACGACGTGCCACCTCTTATAGCCGCCCTTGCGCGCTCAAATATTTCTTGGGCGTCGTTGCTACTGATCTCTTCGTTTTGCATGGCGATGAAGTAGATTGCGGGCGGCGATGCGTTGGCATGGCAAAGCAACTGATGTTTCCCACCTGGAAAACGGGGAATCATAAGAAACTTTTGAAGCAAAGTATGTAGCACTTTTCTGTGGACCCAAAGGTAGCCGCGGTTCCAATAATGTTTAGGCTTGGTTATCTCGATATCAATAGGAGCAAGAGTGCTGCCGTAACAATCCTGCGGTAAACCTCCCACGATGTCATTAAGCAAGTATCCTTGTCTGGGGTCGTCAGACATAGCCATACGGAACATACGATGAAGACGATCTCGCCTCACTTCTGAGGTAAGTTCTGCGAGAACAGGAAACTCTCGCATTTCGTCAAGCAGGTCCCGGCAAAGGCGGAACGTCCGGTCTCCCACCGTCACAATGCCCTCCTCCCTGGGCCAAGTATTCACTTGCAAAGAGGCTTGTAGAAGCTCATCCTTAGCTAAATTCGTGTTGTGCGCGACCTTTTGCACCACCGGATGTGCCCAGCATTTCCTCGCCTCGTGGGCATAACCACGGCCACGCAAAACCTGGCGCAGCCATTCCTTCGCTACTGGCTTTGCATATTCTGGAAGGTCCGGCCGAAGATCCTTGAAACAGATTGCCTCACAGTCAAGCCACGCTGCAATGCGCTCCAGGGGACGTTGCCAAAAACAGTCATCCTCACAGTCAAGCAATCCCAGGAGTTCTTCCAAGCAATCCGCTGGGACCTCCCGTAGCACTGACCGCGCTCTTCGCTCGAGCAAGCGCCCGATGGGTACGCCAGCCAGATTGCTCGGCTCGACAGTACTGAGTTCGATCGTCATTTTACCTCCGTCGAGTCCAAGATTGCTTGCGATTTCAAATACCGCCGCTGCTTTGGGACATCTCTCATGCATGACTTTGCTGTAGCCCTGGATGACGCATGCACCGCGCTTTCTTACATCAAAGGTCTCTTTGTACAGAGGCAACAGCGACAAGGCACCCATCGGGTACTCTGTTTTGATAAGCGTGGCCGCGGCCTTCTCGGCTTGCGCAAAATCGCGCGCCGTACGAATTTGATCAAGCACCCTCCTGTCCACTTGAACTTTGTTCTCGTCCATCTCAAAGTCCAGCAACACGATGTCATAACAGTGGCTTAGAGGGGTCGAGATCTTGGTGTTACTACGATTCAAGCATTCTTCTGGGATTCCTAAATCTGCCAATGCAGCGTCAATCGTCGTCATTACGGTCGTGTTGATCTGGATCCCAGTATCGGGGCATTTAAGGCGAAGACCAACGGAGGTTTCGTTGTCAACAACGATTATACTGTAGGTAAACGTTTTAGTCACCTGGCCCCCTGGTTATCCATGGTAAAGTCAAAGTGGCGTTGCAGCGGCCATCTTGGAGTTGCTCGAAATGCAGGTCGATGTCACGGGAGTCCCGCATTGATTGTAGCGCAGACACAAACTTTCTAATGTACAGCAGACCGCAATTGCTTTGGAAGGAAATTGGCCCATCAGAGGGGTTCGTGACTGTAAGGACGTAGGTGTCAGAGTGTTTTATGCCACCGTGTATTGAACCGTGAACACATGGGCTTGCGGCTGGGACCAATTTCCAGGCACCGTGGCGGAAAGCATTCCACAGCAATTCGAACAAAATAGCTTCGAGGAGATGTCCCCCGGGGATCCAGATATTAACCGGATACTCTCCTTTCTTGTCTATCTCAATAGTCTTCTCAAAGCACTGGTAATTGGACTTCCGTCGAGATTTTATCTGCATCAAAGGTTTTACCATTCTCTCCCAGACTTCGGTCAGAAGTTGTTCCGGTGTTGTCCTGTGGTTTTTGTCGAAGATATTCCTGTCCGAAGGCGGTCTCAAAACATCTTGAACAATGTCGGGCACAAGACGTGCGTACTTGAGTTGCGCAATTCGCGCGGCAAGTTCGACTCCAGGCGGATGGACGCTTCTCCATTTGTCGGCGGAAAAGGCCCATAACTGTTGTATCGAGATGTCGCGATCCTCACTTGCGTCATTGCTGCAGTCCACAAATCGTAGCAGGGAGAACCCACTCTTTACCGATTCACCGAAGACATGCGACACTTGATGCGCAAATCCGGCGACGGCTGACGCCCGAAAGGTGGCTTCCGATTCCGCTTCCAGGGAGGCATGATAATCGGCGAGGAACGCCGCGTAGACATATCTGCAAAACAGGTCGAGAGCTTGGAATTCGATGTCCGTCAAAAGTCGCGGGAAGGAGCATGAAAAACCGCCGCAAATACGCACGCGGGTCTTTTGCGCCTCGTGGTTGTCCGCCTTTTCGAGGTTCGCTCCGCCGCCTAGAGTCTTTGACCCAGGGACGATGAAGGGGAAGTAGAAGAAATGCTGCCATGGAAAGAAGCCCATGGAATAGAGCAGACAGGACGTATCGCGCACTGGCTCTTCAAATTGAAGGCCAAGGATAACGCGAATCTCCTGTGCGATTCTGTCGATCTGCTCCCCCAACGCCTGGTCTTGCAGCACTTCGTCGCTCACTTCACTCCAAATTTGTTTATAGAATTCCGATGACTTAGTCGCTACATCAGTGGTGAAGAGTTCGAAGCGGCCCTTGTATGCCTCTGCCGTTTCCTTGCTATCGATTGGATAACATCCGTGGTGGAACTTTCGCACCTTAGGGTAATAGAACCCACGGGGCAAAACGATCACTGGATAGGACGTTTCACTGTGACCGTGGTCATTGGAATTACCGTGATCCTCAAGGCATTTTAAGTCCGGCAATTCTCTTGAATCCCTGCAAGTAAACGCAAACGCACGCGGCGTGTCTGCCCGCTGAAACAATTGACATTGTAAACCTCGCTTCATGTTGCGGTATATAGGAAGAACGTTCTTGAAGGCGGGTGCTTCAGGAGATCTCCAAAACTCGCTTGGACTGCTCGAGAAATAGCTTTCATCAGTGTGCCCGATGAAATGAAAATAGAACCAATGATGACCACTAGCCATAGAGCAGCAGGTGGCTATTTGCGGCGCAAGCCTAGAATTGGCATCAATCCACGCACCGATCTCACTCGGACCAGCCCCGGGTTCTAGGTCGCTTCCCGTAATGTATGCGTAACACGGGCAGCAAGGTTGCGAGCATCCAGACTCTCCCTTCGACTGATTCTTACGCCGCTCTTCCGCGAGATGGTCGATTCCTGCTTGCCCCCCTAAGGGAGCGGTGAGGTATTCAGTGAACAGGAGAAGTTTCTTTGTTCTGTCAGGGTGTTTGCAGAGCGGTAGGCGCGTCAGAACGCGGTTAGCCCAGGCCAGGAACGCTTGAACTTGAGAATTGTTGAGCTTACTTTCCATTCTTGTCGGGGAGTTCGGCGAATTTACCATTTCTGACGGTCTTCAGGCGCAACGCGGTTGTCACAGCACCGCTCGGGCTGAACTTCAGTTCGCCGGTGGCCCCTTTGTACACAGGCATTTTAAGCCAAAAATCCGCCATCTTCTCCCCTGTGTCAGCTCCGTGGCGCAGAGCTTCGGCGACCAAATAAACCCCGTCATAACAAGTCCAGTTGTAGACGGTTGGCAGGCGAGAATATCGCTTTTGATACGCACCAACGAAGGCGCGTGATGTTGCATCGGGGCTGTTTTCGTTAAGAGAATAGTAAGAATAAAGCACTCCTTCCGCCGCGGAACCGGCGATGTTCAGCATTTCCGGATTCTCCATGGCTGCGATGCTAAAGAACTGACAACCCAAGCCAAGCTCCCGCGCTTGCTTAATGGCCAGGCCAAACTCTTTCGACCAGGTCGGCATGCATATTACATCAGGTTCAGTACTTTTGATTTTGAGGAGCTGTGCTCGGTAATCCGTAGCTCCAGCCTCGTGGGTTTCATCCGCAACGATCTGCCCGCCCAACTTCAGGAGGCGGTCTTTGAAGTTATCATGCATGGCCAAGCCGGTCTCGTTATTGAGCCAGAAGATGGCAACCTTCTTCTGCGGATAACGACTGAAAACGGACTCTGCCAGAAAAGCGCCCTCCTGCTTGGCGTTAGGAAGGTCACTAAAGGTGTAATGGTTTGCTCCTTCTATTTTTGGCGTAACTGCAGCACAGTTTAAGAGCACCACCTTGCTCTCGGCGGCAACCGGTGCCAACGCCACAACCACGCTGCTAATTCCGGAGAGGACGGCCGGAACTTGATGGAAGGTCGTCAGCTTGCGGAAGGCAGAAACGGCGGTCTTTGGATCGGCGCGGCAATCCTCGACTACCAGCTTAAGGGGATGGCCGTTGATGCCACCATGTTGGTTAATTTCCTCGACCGCCAAGTCCATTCCCTCCTTCATTTGGTCCCCGTACTTACTTGCGTCTCCCGTCATGGCTAGCACGGCACCCAATACGAAATCGCCCTTGTCACGATCTTTACAGCCTGTCAACGATAGGAAAATAAGAGCAACTGCCAGAGGCAGAGCCATCAGTGTATTTGATTGTTTCATAAGTTACTTGTTCGTTATTCGTTCGTATGAGCCACGATGACCAGCACGGGCATTTGTCTATGACCTGAGCGGTATTCTATCGTTCTGCCATTCATTTCATGTACACGTGGACCATAAGTATCAAGGCGGTTCACTTTCAAGTTGGCCCTCCGTGAGCCGAAACACATGGTTGGCGATGCGGACGGCCTCCGCGACGTTCTGCTCCACAAGAAGAATCCCTGCCAGGCGCGTTTTCGAATACTCTGCTATTTTTTGCAGTAATTGCCGCGAAAGCTCAAGCGCCACTGCTCCAGTTGGTTCATCCAGGAGGGCAAGCTCCGGTTCTTGGGCCAAGACCATTTCGATCGCGAGCATTTGGCGTTGTCCGCCTGACAATAATCCTGCGCGGCTAGAACCCCTCTCGCGCAACGGCGGGAAAAGGGAGCCGAGTATAGGCATTTTGCCATTACGTCCGTTTCGATGCTGTCTCAACGCGATCTGGAAATTCTCTTCAACCGTCAGGTTGGAGAAAACGCGGCCACCCTGGAGGAGGCAGCCGATGCCGCTCCTTTGCCGTTGACGAACGCTTAACTTCGTAATGTCCTTTCCGTTAAACCCGATTAGCCCTTTGGTTGGTTTCAACAACCCTGCAAGTGTCTTTAAAAGCGTTGACTTTCCCGCCCCATTTGCACCGAGCAGCACCACGACTTCACCTCGGTTGACAGACAGTGACACGCCGCGCAGAATCTCCTTTTTGACATAAGCTGCATGTACTCCTTCCACGTTGAGCAGGTTAGGCGACTCGAAGCTTGTGTCTTGAGAAGTCATAGCGTTGGGAACATTTCCCGCAGAGTGGAGTCACGCAAGACTTCCTCCGGTTTTCCAAAAACCTCGATGCAGCCACCGGCCATCAGGTAGACCCAGTCACCTACACGCTTCACAACGTTTAGGTTGTGCTCAATTATGATCACAGCCCGGCCATCAGTATCCGCAAGTCGCTGAATTAATGCCAGCAACTTCCCGACCATGTCAGGATCCACCCCCGAGGTTGGCTCGTCAAGCAGCAGCACTTTGGCATCTCCAGCCAACAGGCGGGCAATGGCAACCAACTTCTGCTGCCCGTACGAAAGTTGCTCCGCCCAGAGGTGCGCCTTGTCCGCCAAACCGACGTAATCGAGATACTGGCGGGCTTTTTCGATGACCTCCTTCTCACGCGCCATAACCCGAGCAGGCTGGAAAAGGCAATTCAGCGGTTTCTCCCCTGGCTGATTCTTCGCACCCACTGCCACGTTCTCCAGTCCGCTGAGCCGTTTAAAGATCCGAATGTCCTGGAAAAGAACCCCCACGCCGCGGAGGGCGATCAGGTTTGGTGGCAAACCAATGATGTCGAACCTGCGGCCCGAACCGTCGGTATCGCTATCAGGCAACAGGGCTACGGAACCGCTATCGGGCTTCAGGAAACCGGCAATTACATTGAAAAGGGTCGTCTTGCCGGCTCCGTTCGGCCCAATGATGGCCGTTACGACGCCAGCCGGGAAATCCAGCGTGACATCGTCAAGGGCAACGACGCCGCCAAACCGCTTGTTCAGGCTATCAATCTCCATCCTCATCGTCAGTCAGAGGCATACTTTCCGGCGATTCCCTGCGGACGGAATCGCATCAGCAGCACCAGCAGCAGCCCGTAAATGCCTTGCCGCATATTGGCAGCGACGGCATCCGGCATCGGCACGAGACGGAGTAGTTCAGGCAATGAAACCAGAATCACGGCCCCGATGATTGGTCCCTTCATATTTCCAGCGCCGCCGATGATGACCACGCACAAGATGAATACCGATTCATCCAGCGTGAAACTGGTCGGGTCAATGCTCCTGGCGTAGCTGGCAAACAGCACACCAGCAGCCGCCGCCAAGCTGCCAGCGATACAAAAGGCGCTGCGTTTAAAATGTATGACGTCCTTGCCCAGGGCAAGGGCGGCCAGTTCATCATCTCGAACCGCCTCGAGCGTGCGGCCGTAGGGAGATTTTACCAAGCGTCGTGTGAGGCCCCACACGCCCAGGGTGACCACCAAAGACAGCACGAAAAAGGCAGGAGTTGAAGCGATGCTCAGCCCCCACAAACGGGGGCGAGGAATATCGGCAATCCCATAAGGGCCTTTGGTGACGGTGACCCAATTGTACAGGATAGAGAAAATAATGATCTGGAAGCCGAGGGTGGCCAGAACAAAGAAATCTCCATGAAAACGGACCGAGGGAATGGAAATAAGATAGGCAAGCATTCCGACGACGATCACCGCGATGGCAAAGCTCGGCAGGAACGGCCAACCTGCATTTACCATCAACAGCGCCGAAGCGTAAGCGCCCATCCCATAAAAGGCGGCGTGGCAAAGCGACAACATTCCGCCGTAGCCGACCGTGAGATTGAGAGACAGGCCTAAAATCACATACAGCGAGATGATCGTGAAAATGTGGAAAACGTAATTCATCGTTCCTCCGCTCGCTGACGCATGCCCAGCAGGCCCTGAGGCCGGAACAACAAGAAGCAAATGAGCACGGCAAAAGTCACTAGGCTTTCCCACTTGTCTGAGGTACGCCACACGACCAAGCCCTGAACCAGGCCCAACAGGATGCCGCCAAGGGCGGGCGCGATGAACCGATGCAAGCCCCCGATGATGCAGGCCACGGCAGCCCCCAGTACGATCGGGAAGCCCTTGTTCGGTTCGACCCCCACGTCCAATGCGACCAGCACGGCACCGACACCCGCCAAAGATGACCCGACAACGAATACCACCAACCGCGTGGCTTCGACATTGGCGCCGAGGACCGAGGCGAGCACGGAGTCGTCAGCAACGGCACGGCAAAGTCGTCCGAGGGAGTTCTTGCGGAGAAAAAACCAATACGCGGTGACAAACAAAGCCGAAACTGCAATCTGCGCCAGCTGCACACGCGTAAGGATCACGTTGGCGAAGGTCACTGTTGGTTCCGCCCCGGAGTGCAGAATTCGGGTTTCATTACCTAGAAACATCGTCATGAGGTTGACGAGCAAGATGTAAACACCAAGCGAACTGATCATTACGACGGCGGAGGAAGCCTGTTTGCGGTCGAGAGGGCGATAGACAATCACTTCGATCAGTGCCCCGGCTACCGCTGCGACCAAGAGGGCCAAACCGGCCGATATAAACAACGGGAGATGAAGGAACGTAATGGAGCAGAACAACGCGTAACCTGCCAACGTGTAAACCGCGCCGTGCGCAAGGTGAAAAACGCGTGAAGTGGTATAGATCAAACCGAAACCAGTGGCCACGAGCGCGTAAACCGAACCCTTGCATAAACCGTTTGCCATGAATTGCAACATTATCTCGATTTCTGTCTAAGCGATTGCCGTGCCAAACTCGCACGACATCCTGGTGTTTACGACTTAAATACCTGTCCGATAGTGCCTTACTTCACGACAATACTGCGCAGTTTGGTCTGTCATGCGATGAGCGCAACCTGAACAATTACTTTTTGGTAATACTTGCAAGTAATTGTAGAAAACGCAAGGTAATAAAGGGTGCCCCGATCCCGGTTGCGCGATGCTGGTGTTGACTCACGCGTGTTTGCCTCGATATCGCAGGATGGTACTATAAACCTCTTCTGCCTGCCGAAGGATCTCTTGCCCACGGTTGGCAACTTCTTTGTCCAAGCCAGATCGACGGGCTTCACTGAGGATGTTCGAAAAGACGTGAAGGCTGGTGGACAAATCCTGGAGCTTTCGGCGCATTATCACAGCATCCGCAACGACCGCCAGAATATAGTCCTTCAACGTTACCTCGGGGTCGGCGCCTTTCTCGATGTACCTGAAAACCCCTTTAGCGCAGGCATCCGCGGCCGTTCTGGTGGTGCCAAATCCCGTGAGAACAATAATTTCGGCGAACGGATCAACCAAAGCCGCTTGTACGATCTGCATTCCAGCTTCCGCTTTGGCATCAGGACCATCGTAGTTGTCAAATGACAGGTCGACGATGATGACCTCGAATGGCTGGTTTCCAGGGCGGTCCAGGGCCAGCAGTCGGGTCGCGTCACCGACCTTTTCAGCCGCCACTACCTTATGTCCCGCACCTCGGAGAACCCGTTCCATCGCGCGACAAATCTGCGGGTTGTCGTCCGCTACTAAGATCTTTGCCATATTTCTTTACTAGGTTGATTTGCTGAACTAATGGCGGGCGCACACCCGCTCCGCTTCAGCCCACGCATACTGCGCTTTTGCTTCGGAAACTCTGAAAAGCGACAATGGGGCAAGTTTGCGGTCTATCGAGCTGCTGTCAATGCAGAATCACAGAATCACCCAGGGGCGGGGCAGGCCGGGGTGTAGGCAAACCCCCTGGCCAGCTGGGGGGAAACGTCATGCGGTGGCGGTAGTGACAGGGATCCCGGGTTTGGGAGCTCGCCCGAAGGCGTCAAACCACCGGCTGAGCAAGGCGGCGCGGACAGTGAAAAGGTGGTCGATGCCCCGAACGCCTCACCGCATCCCCAATTGTTTGAGGCGCTGGCTCACTACCGTCTTGGAGCCCGCCTCGAAGCCCCCGACCCAATGGAATAGCCCGCTTGGGCAAAGGTTTGCTAAAGCAGTCGCGCGCCCTTGCGGCGCATCTAGAGATCGGAGTCGCCCCAGCCGTGGAGTTGCTCGAACCGCGCAAGGCTTGTCCCGGGCGGCTGGAGTTGGGGTCTTTGCGGGCGTGATGAACGAGGATGACGGCCAGTTGGAACTGGCCTTGGAGTTCGCGCAGAAGGTGAGCAGTGCGGCGATTTGGGTGGTGTCGTTTTCATCCACCCAGTGGAGGCGGATCAATGGGTCGAGGATGAGCAGGAGGGGCCGGAGTTGTTGGACGGTATCGGCGAGGCGCGCGCGGTCGGTGGGGGTATCCAACCGGAGCGAGGGCGCGGTAATGACTTCCACCGGCAGCGAGGCAAAGGAGACTTGCGCGGCGGCGGCAATACCTTCGAGCCGCTGGCGGACGACCGCTAGCGAGTCCTCCGCAGGGAAGAGGAGCACCGGTCCGGAGCGACGCACCGGGAACTGGTGCAAGCAGGCAGCGCCCTAGGCGACGCTGACGGCGACATCCAGCGCCAGGAAGCTCTTGCAGCACTTGGGTTCGCCGCCCAGGATGCCGACGGCTTGCTCGGACCAGGGACCTTCGACCAGCCTTTGGGTTTGCGAGCCGGAGCTTTCCTGTTGACAGGCGCGTTGAACCGGGAGGATATTTATGATTTCTTGGCGGGTTTGGGGTCGAAGGCGGAGGCTTTGAAGTGGAGTTTTTCACCGATCTGTTCACGTTCCTGCTGGCAGGCGGCGGCCAGGAGATCGTTGGCCATATTCATGAGCATGCGCAGGTTGCCGGCGGTGTGCTCGCAATGGCAGCAGAGGCGGCACTGGTCGTTGAGGATGCCCAGCCAGTCACAACGCCTTGACCAAATGCATAGGCACGCGTAAGGTCTTGGTATTGGCCCATTCGATGGCATTTTTGCTTTGTGGATCGATCAGCAGGCTCGGGGGCTTAGCCGCTTTCGGGCTCAGGAATGTGGGCAAAAACCGAGAATTGGAAAGAATGTAGGAATTATGAGAGTTCTGATGGTTTTGACTTCGCACGATCAACTGGGAACCTCTGGCAGAAGAACGGGATTCTGGTTGGAAGAATTCGCCGCGCCCTACTACGCTTTCAAAGATGCTGGTGGGACGATTACCCTCGCTTCTCCGAAGGGTGGATACCCACCGGTGGATCCCAAAAGCAATGAGGCGAATGCGCAAACAGAGGCAACTAACCGTTTCCGAAGCGATAAGCAAGCACAAACGGAATTGTCGCATACAATTCCACTAGCGAACGTTTCAATCGACAACTTCGACGCGCTTTTTTACCCGGGCGGACATGGTCCGCTTTGGGACTTGGTGGATAACAGCGATTCAATCGTTCTCATTGAGGCAGCTTTAGCTGCAGGCAAAGCAGTCGCTGCAGTTTGTCACGCCCCGGGGGTATTCAAGCGTGCGAGGCAAGCCGATGGAACTCCACTCGTGCGCAACAGGGCAGTCACCGGGTTTTCCAATAGTGAGGAGGAGGCGGTTGGGTTGACGGAAGTTGTACCCTTCCTCGTTGAAGACATGCTCAAGCTGAATGGAGGCAAGTATTCCAGGGCAGCGGATTGGCAGGCTCATGTAGTGGTTGACGGGGATCTGATCACTGGCCAGAACCCGGCCTCTTCGGAGGCCGTAGCTCATGCGGTCCTGAAGAAGGTCCTTGGTTAGTGGCCTTACCCGGCCAGGTCACCCAGCCTGAATGCCTTTGCCAGGAGGTCTGTTCGGAGCGTCAAGGAGTCCTCCTGTGAACCAGTTGATCCCGATCGGAGAGGCTTGCCTCCACCGCGCCACTTCAAATTCCCTACTCCATGATCAACAGGAACGAAACCACCAAGGGTCGGAGAACAAGATCATCCGGTCCGAGTTCAATCCTTTCCCGAGCCATGGCGTGATCAAATGCCGCAAGCGTTTGGGTGAAATCCTGCGTTACTTTTGCCGTGAGGCGGCTTGAAAATATTCATGCTCGGGTTTTCGGGCAATATGGCATCGCCAACTGGTCGGCAACAAAGGTGATTTCTCCATCCTACGCCACCCCACACCCCACCTTCAGTGAATTCTTCAGTAGAGGAGTAGTGAATGTGCGGGAACCGGTAGTGGCGAGTAGTTGCCGAGTAGCCTTGACTTCCGGGGATTTCCTGCGATTTTACCCTCAGAAGACAGAGCATAAACCGCTCGATTCCGACCCTCGCCTCCATCCGTAACGTGCGGAAATTAAAGGAGATGCGCCGGGCGGAACGGCCACTGTCAGTGAAACTGTCAGTAAACCGGCGGTTGCAACCACAATTCGCCACTACTTGCCAGAACTTCGCTGAAACTCGCCAGAACTCGCGTTCTTAATACGCGGCGAAACCGGACTGGTTTCTCGATTCAGAGAATCATCTATGAAATCGAGATTCATCATGTTTAAGCGTGCGGGTGTTTTTTACAGCGAGGACACCACCACCGGCAAGCAACACAGCTTGCGCACGAAGGACGAAGCCGAGGCGTTGACTATCCTGCATTCCAAGAACGAAGCCCACCGGCAGCCGGTCTTGAATCTACAAATCGCCCGGACCTATCTGACGGCCACCGACCCGGAAGTTGCCAAGCGCACTTGGCAGACGGCAATGGACGAGTTGACCAAGACCAAGACCGGCAACACGCGCCATCGGCACGAAACGGCTATCAAAGACAAGGCGTTTGACATCATCCGCAATCTGCCGATTCTGGAAACGCAATCGGCGCATTTCTTGAAGGTGTTGGAATTGGGCACCGTCTCGACCAATGTTTATCTGCGTCGGTTTCACAACTTCGCCTTGGACATGAATTGGCTGCCGTGGTCGGTTCTGCCGAAACGCCAGTGGCCCGCCGTGAAGTTCAAGGAGAAACGCGCCATCACCCTGGAGGAACATCAGCGGATTATCGCCGCCGAGGTGAACCCCGAACGGAAGACGCTTTACCAGCTTTGCTGGCACCTGGGCGCCAGCCAGAGCGACATTGCCAGCTTGAAAGGCGAGGACGTGGACTGGACGAACAACACCGTCAGTTTCACGCGCAAGAAAACCGGCGTGCCGGTTTTGGTTCACCTGGGCGCGGAAGCCTTGAACGTGTTCGAGGATTTGCCCGCCGAAGGCCCGCTGTTCCCGTATCTGTCCACCGTGCGGGCGGGCGACCGCGCCACGGAATTCGGGCAACGCTGCCGCCAGCTTGGCATCAAAGGCGTTACGTTGCACAGCTACCGTTACGCCTGGGCCGAGCGTGCTAAAGTCGCGGGAATGCCGGAACGCTTCGCGCAGGAAGCGTTAGGGCACAACAGCAAGGCCGTTCACCGCGCTTATGCGAAACGCGCCCTGATGCGGATTCCGTCTTTGGAGGATTATGAGAATAGGGCGAAAGGTGAAGGCGTGAGTGCGGCTTGATTATCTGAATCAATCCCTTGGGCGGTTGAGTGCGAGACTCAACTGCCCCCATGACATGCACGGAGTTCGGCGAATTGGGGTGGATTTGGCTCAATTGGTTGATTATTGGCTACAATGACGTAGCTTCTTGAATATCGAAATAATGAAGACATGCTTCGTTGCCAACACCGGAGAGGAAGCTCAGACGGTATTTGGCCAGGATTTTTATAGGCAAAGCCAGCCGAAGACCCAGCCCGAACTGGACGAAAGGGTCCAACTGGGCGCGTTCTTGCGGACATTTGCATTGTCAGCCGTTTGCCAGTTTCCAATCGTCGCCACTATTTCGCCAAGGGAAAAAAGACCCGACTTCAAGGTGACGTTTGGCAGCACGGAGGTTGGAATCGAGACGAGCAAGATTGCAAATTCTGAGCTTGAACAAATACGAACCGTCCAGCGGCAGAAAAAGCTAGGCACTATCGAAATCTCTTCTTTATTGCGACCCCAGGCCAAAAGGAGCCTCACAAAAAAAATCGAGGATTGCACAGGCATCCCCGTTTTCATTTTTCCTGTGCAAAATCAAGCGTTGCATGAGGACACATTTTGGATAGAAAAGGCACAGGAGATAATTACGCGGAAGGCCAGTATCGCCAAGAAACCAACCTTCAGCCGCTATGGGGCATCTTGGCTTTTGCTTTGGGATAAGATGTCAGGCGATGAAGAACTAGAACCGCGCATTCAGGCCCTTGCTACTTGGCTCGCGCCATTCTGGAAAATTGATTTTTTTGAGAAAATCATTATCCAACAACAGCATTCAGAACAGTTCTTTATTTTGTCCCGCCAGGGCATCGAAATCATAGAAAAACCAACGGTCATACCAGATACCGAGTTCAGTTTGCCGGAAGACATTGCCTCAAGTATCGAGGGGCAATAGGCAGTTTGCCTAGCTTTCCGCCGCCAGGGGAAGGTTGGCGCAAACTAAAAGGCCGTTCTGCGAACCGTTCACAGAACGGCCTTTTTTTGCGTTTTGTTTTTGCCAGTGCGTGTTGATGGCAGTGGTCATTTTGACCAGCCAGACACGGTCTTTGGCCGTTTCTAAAAGGTCCGCCGTGGCAAAATACTTGGTGCCATTGACGGAAGGGTTGCCCAGCGGTTTGAGCAGGCGGGCGTGAATCAGCGCCGGAATGTCATGCGGCTGGCAGTTGAGCACCCAGCCCGCCTGTTCCGCCGTGAGGCGGACAGGCAGTTGGCCCAACAGCGACAGAAACCGTTGCTGATCTTCTTTCACGCCTCAACAGTCGTGAATCTAACCCATTTGCGAACGGCCATTTTTTCACCGCTCGCAACAACCCGTTGAACCAACCTGCCGGATATGGTAAAAAGGATATTGGGATGGCGGGAACTAAATCAGATATTCTGGCGGCATTACACAAGCAGGAAGCAGCCTTAATCAGCGAGCTTGCGACCGTCCGCAAAGCCATCCGTTACGTTCTGGCCAAGCGCCACAGGCGGCTCAAGGCAAGAACACACCACCCCCAGGAACCGAACGACCCTGACGTTCGGTTCTTGGAAGGGGTCTTGGCCGAGCTTGGCCCCCAGTTTTCTTGTGTGGACATTTTCGAGAAGGCGAAGCAACACAACCCGAATTTGACCGCCGCCGCCATTCGGCGCGGCGTGAACCAATTGCGCCGAACCGGTGCCATCCAAAGAGTGGAAAAAGGACACGGCTGGCACCCGCCCAAGTTCCGAAGGCACCAGAGTCCCCCGCTCAATTAACGCCCCATTTTGGAAATCGTTTGCCTGACGCGCGGTTCAGCGGTTACGCTTCCAGCGCAAGATGGACGAACTGGTAAAACTTGTCCGCAGCTATCGGCTTACCAATGGGCTGACCGATAGGGCGCAATTCGCGGAAGCCATCTTCCGCGTCATTGAACCGGAATTGACACTGTTTGTGTTCAAAGCCGTGCGCCCGCCGTTTGCCGATGACGTGGTGCAGGAGGTCTTGAAAGCCATCGTCACCAGCTTGGGGAGTTTTTCTGGCGCAACGGGGAAGGAGCTTTGGGCATGGTGTTATCGCATTGCCCGCAACAAAATTAACGACCAGTATCGGGCGCAGGCCAATGACCGGCTGCAACCGATGGCCCCGGAAGACCTTTGGGGCCTGGTGGACTCATCCGCCGAAACCGCCCCCCTGGCAACAGGCGAGCGGCTCGACTTGGAATATGCCATGAAGTTGCTGGCGGATTCCAAGCCCGAATGCGGCGAATATCTCTGGAAACATTATGTCCTTGGACTCGACTATGGCGAGGTTGCCGAGGAACAGAATGTGAACTATGATGCAGCCAGAATGAAAATCGGACGCTGCCTTGAGGAAGTCCGAAAACTGATTGCCTGATTATGCCGCCCGAACAAACAAACGCCGAGGCCGCGCTAACCAAGCTGGGCCAGCGCGTCCGCGCAGGCTGGGCCAAGCAGCATCCCATTTCCGAACGCAGCTTGGAAACGGTGCGAAGCACCGTCCGGCAAGTATGGGAGCAGGAGCAAAAAGTCAAACACACCAGGACGCCCGCCCCCAAGCCACCGTCCAAGGGCAAAGGCAAGGGGCAAGGTTTCGAGCCGGAGGTTTAGGCCGTCAAAACAACTGGCCTTGCTCGTCGGCTTTCAGGTGGTAGGTCCGAACAAAGGCCAGCCTGTCGCCATTGAACATAAAGCGGATGTTGATGAAGAAAACCCCGTCGCTGGTGCTCCGATAGAGAAATTCCTTTTCCAGCAGTTCACGCAAACCGCGCCGGAACGTGCGTTCATTGATGCCCCGGTCGTGCGCAAGGTATTGGCTCAATTCGATTTTGTCATGGCCGGGATTCTCCCGCATCTGGTAATAGACCAGTTCAAAAATCTGCATCCCGGATTTTGACAGGCCGCAGGCTTGCTTGATGCCGTCCAGGAACAGCTTCACGAAGCGCGTTGCGTCCACTTCCTCCTGCCACCAGAAGCCGACACCGCCTATGCCTTTGATTTCCCCGCTGGTGTTGTCCACGATGACAGCGGCCTTGCCGCCGGGCACTTCAAACCGCCGGTGGCGTGTCGCCAGGCCATTTGACGGCGGGATGCTGGGATTAACGCGATAGACGGGCAGGCCGCGCTTTGTGGTGACCAGGTTTCCTTGAGAATTTTCGGCCATTCTAACCTCCATTTTTTGGTCGAGAACTCCGCGCATCCTGTCACAGTTCGGCCAAACTTTCAACGCGTTTCTGGCCGGACAAAACCCGAAACTGTCCGTTGTCGGCCTGAAATTGTCCGCGCCGATTCAATGAAATCAAAGGGATAACCCCATTGCCTTTCTTATACTAAAAAGCGCCCAAGTTATCCACGCCCCGCCGAGCGCAACCACACATTGCAAGCCGAGGCGGCGGGGTGGGTAACTTGCGGATTACAGGCTTGGCCGTTCAGAATTCAGGTTGCCAAGTTCCTTTTCCATGACAACCACTTCAATGGATTCAATAAGCGGTGACTTGTCATCCGCCGGTTTCTTCCAGAAATTCGAGTCGAATTCCTGAATGTAATCGGCAGTCCCGGCAAGCAAGGCAAGGATGACCGGTTGCAGGTTCTTGCCTTTAACCAGCACTATCATGAAATTGAAATTCAAAACAAAATTCGTGCCCCGGTTGCTGTCATAGACGATTTCCAGAAGATTGTTGTAGCCCGGCGCACGGGTCGCTTCTTTGGCCAGCTTGATTTTCAAACGCTCCACCCGGTCTTTGGCCGCAAAAGCGCAATAGGCGTCAGGCTCGTCAGGGGGAGTTGTCACCCCTGCCGCCGGGACGCTGGCGGGACGCTTCCGATACTGTGCCAGTAAATCGCTCATATTGCCCTTTCAAGTGCGCAGTGCTTGGCCTTTTTCGGACGGAACCCAGCCTGATGGTCCATTTGGCGGATGTGGGCCACATACATGGCCACCCCGCCCGTGGCTTTTACCATTCCGATTTGCGCCAGTGTTTTCGCGTTGCCAATCGCGTCCAATGCCGGACGCTTTGCATCATCTGGAATTTTCATAATTATTGCTCACAAACTCATTTCCGGCCCCTCTTTGCCAGCGCCGCGTGACCGGTTGCGCCAGTGATTCCACTGGCTCTTTTTGACTGCCTTTTCCGCCTCATCACGGACGCGCTTCATGTAGCTGATGGATTTTTGCCACCACGTTTTGCCGACGCCGACCTGGTGAACTTCACCGCGCTGCTTGACGGCTTTAATCATGGAGCGCACCTGGTTCATGATATTCACGCGCCGGAAAAGTTGAAATCGCTCCGGGTCTTCCACCACGCCGCGTTGCTTCATGGCAACAGCCGCGCTGCCCAATTTGGGCTGCGGCAGGCGGTCAATCCCTTGGTCTTTCAAAGACCTGTGGTCCACGCGTTCATTACGCCCGGCTTTTTCGAGGGCGGAATTGACGGCGGCAGCCCAGGATTCGCGCTGCTTGACCAACAAGCCTACGTCATTCCATTCTCTTGGTTTCTTGGCGCTGAAATGGTCGCCTTCAATTTTTCTCAGCGTGCAAAGCACATGGCAGTGAGGATTCGTGCCGCTATTGGGATGGTGCAGGGAAATTTCCGCCACCATCCCGCGACTGACCAATTCACTCTTAACCCAATCTTTTGCCAGTTGGAATTGGCGGTCGCCGGAAAGTTCCGGCGGCACGGCCAGGATGAATTCACGGGCAAGCTGGGCGTCCACCCGTTTTTCTGATGACTCGACGGCGGCCCAAAGCTCTTGAGAATTTGTCGCCCAGGGCGGCGCACCTTCCGGCGCGACGATTTCAGATTGGACAACGCTCTTGCGTGTGTAATCGTAAGTCTTTCCGCCACGGTCATCGTGGAGGCTTTTCCCAGACCGGTAGGCGGCAGCCGCGACAACCGACTTGCCGCGCTTTTCGCGTCCGAACACTTTCGCTTCGAGCCTGAAAAATGCCATACCCTTCCAGTCGGACGACGCCCTCCATTCCGAACAGTATATCATAGAAAGGCCCGTCTTGTCTTTGTGAGAGACGCTGATAGAGCACGTGCCCGGTTCATGTCAGCGGCCAGTGAGGCCGGGGAGCGAAGCAAGGAAGTGAATGCAAGTAATGAAGTAGTAAATGCGAGGTTATACATCGAGCATATCTGATATGCTCGATGTTCCTCGCCAAAGAGCTGACTGCCCCTTTGGAAACCCCGTTTTAAGGGCGGCAGGCCCTTAAAAAACCTGCCATAGACTGTCCGCCTCTGGACTCCGACGAGGAGCGTGCCTGCCCCTCGACCCAGCCACTCCAACCGTCCGCCGGTTGGATTCGCGCCAAAGGTTGCCACCCTTGGAACCGGCGTCGGAGGCATCGCCCCCGACACCCCGCTTTCGCAAGGGCCTGGCCCGCCCTTGAACCCGGCAGGCCGGGTCTGGCGTCGCTGGCCAGACCCGGTGTCCGGTGATTTACATCCCGGCCAGGATTTCACGCCGCTTGGCCTCATATTCGGTCGGTGAAATCAACGCCTTGCCCACCAACTCGGTCAGCTTCGTCAAGCGTTCCTCCACGGACACCCCGGTCGCGCCGGTCGCGCTGGCGCAGGTGGGGACGGCGGCAGGAGCCGCGAGCATCGCGACGTGAGGGGCTTCGATGGCCGGGGGACGTATCTGGGGCGGCTCGACTGCCAATTCCCGTTCCGCCTTTTCGTAGCGGGCAATAATAGCCTCGCCCAGACCCTTCATGATACCGGCGGCTACGGCGGCTTTTATCAGCCAGCCAAGGATTGGAACCAAGTTGATGATTTCCAAGGCAATCATTGGGGCCACGATGGCAACAAAGCCGACTATGCGGCACATCGCCATAGCCTCCTGAATGGTGAAGCGGTCACCTCGATAAATTCTGCCAATTTGGCAGCACATGATGATTTCCATAATGCACAGCATGGCGGAAGTCATGCCGGGAATGATGGCGATTAGGACGGTGAAGCAACCCACGATGGCGTAGATATTGACGTATTCGCGGGCGCGTAGTTTGTTCACGGAGTTTTGCATATGTTTTTTGGTGTTGATGTGTTGCTTTGTTGTTTCCGGCGACCGATTTGCGGGAAAATGTCTGGCCCCACCCCTGCCGCTATAACTTCCTGCGGCGTCTCAGGCAAGGGTGGTGTGGCTTCCTGGCTTTTAATTACCTGCGCGTGACGTTGGCTAATGATGACACTGTCGCCAATATCCATGTCCCGATTGCGCTCCCGCCTAAAAATCGCATCCTCATACACCCTCAGACAGAGGCCCGCGAAGATTAGCCAAAAGCCAAGCAGGGCCATGAATGGCATCATCACGAAGCCGATGCCCATCCAAAACAAAGGTTCGACGTAGCGGGCAACGCGCCGATGACGCAGCATGAACTGCGGCCACCAGGCGAATTCAAGCCCGCTGGTCCCGATGTAAAAACTGTGGTCAAAAATGTTGTGTTCAAGTTGCCTCCAGCCTCTAATCCGCTGCGATACGCCGCAGATGAAGACCAACGCCGCGAAAACGAGCAGTCCCCAGGGGCCGAGGTTGTTACTGGCGGGCGTGGCGAGAATGGCCACGACCGCAAGGATGGCACAAATCAGCACCAACCGGACTGGTCCCAGGAGGCGGTAGCCTACGTCCTTGCGGCTCAGGACCATCAACGTCAGGGCCGGAAGGCCGGTCAGCCATTCTGCCGAGGCGTTGAATTGGGACATGGATGAGTTGTCTGTGTTTTGATATGGCATGTGCTTTTGGATTTGGTTGAGGGTTAAAACCTTAAACGGTATGACATCCCTGCTGTTGGAAAACAAGTGGCCCCCTTTGTAAACGACGCACTCCACCAGGTAGTCGTATTGGGGACCGCCCCGTTTCAGGGTGGTGAATCTGGCCGCGTCTATAAAATTGCGCTTCTGTTCCGTGCGGGTCACACCTGCGTTATGGCTGGCAAATGGTTGCTGGCTCATCAGGTTGTTATTCTGACCGGCTGTCGTGCTGGTGATTTGCACCCAGCGTTCGCCCAGCAGCCGAGAGGCCCAGTCATTCGTATCGCCACAGTTCGCGCAGAAAAACTTGTTTGTGAGGTTCCCCAGCAGCGAATCCACAGCGTCATCGTTTTTCAGCACCCGCTTGTAGCTTTCCCGGTTTTGCGTCATCAGCACTGTGCATCCCCCCGCCGACCGGGCGACGGCTTGATACTCCGCGTCCCCTTTTGAAATGAAGTTCTGCGCCTCGTCACCGAACAGGAACACCGGGCGCAGAAAGGCCTTGCGGTCGGCGGGCTGCACCCGGCGCAACACTGCCATTTGGAACGAATATTTCCAAATGATGTTGGCCATACGGCCCACGAGACGCCAGTGGGCGACCGGCAAATCAACGATGATGATTTTCCCCTCAAAAGTCGCTTCCGGCGTGATGTTTGTGTCCGAAGAAAACAACTTCCGCAACGGTCTGCTGACCAGCGGTTTGGCCAACATGCTGAACATCAATGTAATGATGCTGCGGGTCTTGTCGTTCAGTTCCGGGAACTGTTTCTCCCAATAGTCTCTGTTTTCCTGAAAATCCGCTCTGGCATCCACGTCCCCCTTTTCAGTGGCTTGGTCCGCCTCGATAATGGTGGCAGCGCAAATACTCTCTGTCTTCCAAGTCGGGTCGTTTAATTGCTCAAGGCTATAGGCGGCGCTGGTCACGATGGAGCGAAGCAAAGGAAGGGAAATCTTCACATTCGCAAGCAGCGCCAGTTCGACCAGATTTACATTCAACAAATGCAGGGCGTCCTGCCAGAAACGCTCGCTTCCGCCGCCGGTTTCAACATTCCCAGCAATGGCCAGTGCAAGTTCGTCCAGCAGGTTCACCACGTTGATGCTAATCCCGCCGCCGTCGGAACGGCTGCATTCCCAATCAATTACGTTGAACCGCCAGGTGCCTGCGGCGTCAATGATGACCAAATCATCCTTCCGTCCAGTATCGGCTGCCCATTCCTCCCATTGGCGGCGTTCTTCTGGTTTTGCGCATAGAACCACCCCGCCGAATCCGGCCGCGAGATAGCCGTAGGCCAGGTGTTTGCCGGGGCCAGATGTTTTACCGCTGCCGGTGGCTCCAAACACGCAAACACCCGTCAGCGCGTCAGAAACTCGGAAGGCATCACCGCCGCCCCAAACCCTTATGATTGTGTCGGGGTGGAACGGCGGCAGAGTTTTGTCGTTTTTTTGCATGGTCAGTCTATATGGAAGCAAGCACGGAGAGGCAACCGACAAAGGGAAATTCACTGTAAAATCCGTTTGGAGTGTTCCACTCCCGCGCTGCCAGCGACCTTTTCTCACGGGGTCTGAGCCAGGACCACGCCAGCCCATACGCGTCACAAATACCTTTTGACAACCGCATACATAGAGTCGGTGTCGTCCAGCTACACCTCTTGCTAAACGGCGTTTCCAATGGCTTGGAAGAAAGGTCTGATGCACAGCGCCAGCATGTGTTCAGCGAACCTGCCTTCTTGGCCTAAGTAGGATGCGATGCGCACCGCCAGGCATTTCTTGTCGAAAACCACCATTTCCCAACAATTCGAGGTGTCTATGAGGAATTCAGGCGGAGAAACAGCATGTGCTCGGCAAGCCAGCCTCCGGCTTGGCACGAGCGAGGCATTGCGGGAGTGTGCAAATGAAAGTCGGTTGTTCCCCACGAGCTACGTCAGCCCATGCGCGTCATGAATCCCATGCTCACAACCACATAAATGGAGTCGGCAACTGCCCGCCAGCGACACCGGGACCAATTCGGGTGCAGATGAAAGTGCATTCCTCCATGCGGGCAACGTCGTTGAGATTGGAGCACCGTTTTTAGCCCCATGAAGTAGGGGATGACGTGCATGGTGCGACCGCGCATGGGCCATGTCGCCGCCGATTGCAGGCAGGCACCCGCCGTCCGGTTGGCATGTGGCCCGGTTCCGGCGCGGTTTTATTCAGAATCAGCCATCCCGTCTCCCGATGGACTTGCGGCCACGCCAACGCCGCCTGTTTGATTGGCACCTTGAATTCCCCGCCAGGCCGCACAACCAGAAAATCGGCTCCCCCGGAGGTTCCCCCAATTTTCAGGTTGCACGTTGCGCTTCGCCCAGGCTATGAGGGACTTCCTACCAGTGCCATCAGGCCGCGATTGGCGCAGCCCGATAACTCAAAAAAGGAGACTTCAAATGACTGATTCAAACGAAACCAAAACCGCCACTTCCAGGACGCCGAGCCACTACGCCTACAACGTTCGCAATCGCGAAGGCGGCGAAAACTACTGGATACGCATCGGCAGCGCGTGGGCACATGCCGACGGAAACGGCTTCAACATCCAGCTTGAAACCGTCCCGCTGGACGGACGCATCGCTTTACGCATCGCTTCCGAAAAAATCAAATAATGCGCACATGGGCGGGCTTCACGCTTCACAGCCCGCCCATCTTCCTGTGCCGGGCGTGGGCCGGGAACATTTTGACTTTCAGAATGTGAATGAGCTAACTTGTCTTACGCTGTCGCGCCCTCTCCGAGTCTGGGAAAGGAAAGTGTTTGGAATCCCGCTTATTGTAAATTTGCACAGGCGGCAGAACGCCTAAAAGTTATTTCCGATTATCATTTTGAGGAAGAAAATCCGCTGCAAGTTTTTGAGCTTCGTTCTTTTGTTCTGGATTCAGATAGAAAGAAACATATTCAAGCGCGTCCATTCCCATTTTCCCATCTATAGTTCCTTGTTTGCCCTGTGCTTTGGCTAGAGACAACCACTTGTAAGCTATAACATTATTTTTTTTCACGTAATTTATTCCGCCATATTCAGAATAGCAGCAACCAAGCTCAAATTGAGCTGTAGCATCATTTTGATTTGCCGCTTGAGTAAGCCATTTCACAGCTTGGTCAGCATTTGCAGGAACGCCTTCACCATTCTTGTAGTGGAGGCCTAAACGTAATGCGGCTTGAACATCGCCGCTTTCAGCAAGCTCCTTATCCTTTTTGAATTTATTAGCAGTGGAGGTGGCAGCGGTATCGGCTTGGCTAACTTGGGCATTGCCATTTTCTGGAACAAAATCTGCCGCAAGTCTTTGGGCCTCGCTCTTTTGTTCCGGGCTCAGATAAAAAGAAACGTATTCGAGTGCATCCATTCCCATTTTCCCATCTATAGTTCCTTGTTTGCCGTGTGCCTTGGCCAGCGACAGCCACTTGTAAGCCAAAACATTGTTCTTCTTCACGTAATCTATTCCACCGTATTCAGAATAGCAGCAACCAAGCTCAAATTGAGCTGATGCATCATTTTGATTTGCTGCTTGGGTAAGCCACTTCACTGCTTCGTCGGCATTCATTGGCACACCGTCACCATATTTGTAGCATAGGCCTAGATATAGTTCGCCTTGAATGCTTCCCTGTTCCGCTGCTTTGCGAAACCAATTTACAGCCTTATTTTTATCCTCAACTACGCCGCGGCCAAAATAATAAGCTCTGCCAATTTCAATCTGGGCATTTGTAAAACCTTGATCAGCTGCCTTACTAAACCATTTGGCAGATTCAGAATCATCTTTAGAACCAACTACAAAGTAGGTTGTTTGTGTTGAGTAGCGCAGGCCCAAGCTAAATTGAGCAGTTGCATTTCCGCTTTCAGCAGAACTTCTGTCTTTATTAAATTGTATCTCTTCTTGCGTTTGAATGGCGGGAGTAACTTTAGCGGTGGGGGGTATTGGTGGAGAGACAGAAGTTTCTCTTGTGTAATTAGGATTGCTGCTACCGGATGGGTTTTCAGGGCCTGTCGAATTTGAACTTCTGGAGCCGGAGTCGTTTCCTGAATTCGCAACAATAACTATAACGATGACAAGCACAACCAAGACTGCGACAATCGCTCCCGTCTTTGATTGCGTTTGCTCATTCGTAGTTCGTTCGTTCGAGGGCGGCAACGGCGATTTACTCGTCGGCTGGACCAGTGGCGGTGTGCTACTCGTCGGTTCACCCATGCGGGAATCGCTCTTAATCATGAATGAAATGCCCCCTCCGATGAGCATGTTGATGAATGCAAGAGCAGCTACCCCAACGCAATGTTGAACCGAAACCCCAGCCCAGCCGATGCCAAATCCGAAAACCACGCCGGCGACATGGGCCAAGTGACGCCATCGGTTCCCAACTGCAAGACAGCCACTGATTGCGAAACCAATTCCCCCGAACAAAAACTTTGTTAAATAAACAATGGTAAGCGCTGTAGATGGGTCAAGGTCTTTGCCATTGGTAGCTGCGTCAGCGACGACACCCCCCAATATCTGTAATGCAAAAACGATTACAGCATCCCGGAGGGTCGGCCAGATTTTGAATGAACTTCTCGCCATAAGCGTAATTTTCGCACCTTCTGATGCTCGCGCCCGCGCTTGTGCGAGACGCACAGCTAAACAGATTTCATGTCAATGTTTTCAGACTGTTTGAGTCTGGCAATATCATTTTTCGCTTTTTCTTTCTGGCCTTTGCCTCCCCGCTTTTTCGCAGGGCATTGAAATTCTGACCCGCACGCCGAAAATACGCAAGCGCGAAAAAACACAGTTTACTGGGTGGATGCGCGGGGCAGTTCCTGTTTGCCTAACGAACTGTGCTTTCAAGGCCAAAATATCGTCGTGTTGTCGGCGAGAAAATCCGTAATTTCCGCAGGCAGGCAGACCTGACCCAAGAGAAATTAGCGGAAAAGGCCGAACTTCACCACAATTTTATTGGTGAAGTTGAGCGCGGGAACATGGATGTTTCGCTCGGCTCGCTTGTCAAAATCGCGCAGGCATTGCGCGTCCGCGTGCGAGACCTGGTTGACGAGATTTGAACGCCGCTTTCGCCGCCTGTCAAATTCTACACGCAATTATTTCATTTTCCCCGCCGTCCAAGAGGCACGAGCTTGACGCTCGCTTTCAGCGTGGCAAGCCACCGCGCAACTCGCGCCACTTGGCCGTCCCCCATGTTTGTCTGACCTCTGGCCGTCCGCGCTTCGCGGATGAGCCTTGCGGCTTTCCCCCCGCTCCCCAAAGCCACGGCTCACCGCTACGCGCTCCCGGCCACACGTCAGAACCGCGCGGCCCCGCGCCCCGGTTGGTGCGGCGGCAGACTGCGACCTTTGGCTACGGCTGCCTTCGCTCAAGATCGCAGACTGCCGCCGGGGAATTGCCTGACTCCGGCAATTGAACCGGCCTCACGCTTGCCGCTCCATGCTCCGTTCCCCCCAGCCCGGCGGAGCATTCCGCGCCGCTTACCGGCTCGATTCAATTTTGGAGACAGGCCAGGCGGTAACGCCCCTGTCATGGTTCATGCGTTCGCAGTGAACCCCGCCAGTTGCGCCCGCTAAAGCGGATATGGTGAGAACGTCCCTGCCTGGGGCTTGGAGTCTTGTTGTGGTTGTTTGTCTTCGCCTTTTTTACGCACGCCGCCACCCCACTGTTTGCTGCTCACTGGTCCGCCACCGCGCCGAGATTTAGGAGCGAGATCAAAAACCGCGCCAGCGGCTTCCCTTTCGCCCTTTCCGCCACTGTCACGGTTTTAGCTTTCGCTGGGTTTTCAATGCGCTCCCGCGCACGGCTCGCTGTCTCCCCGACAAGTGAAGCGAGCAGCAAACAGCAGGGTGACGGACAGCGGTTTCAAAAAAAAGCTATGAAAACAACAAAGAAAAAGAATGAAGCGTCAGCACCAGCGAATGTCCGGCCATCGTCGGTTTCAAAAACCAGCGCAGCCGGAGAAACGGCGTCTGGAAAAACGTCACGTTTGCCGATTGATTTTGACTTGCGGTTTCAGAACCGCGCCTTGAACACGGAAAACTTGCTGGCTTTGCTCCGCCGGGAAACGCCCAGCTTTTTTGAGGTTGCCGAGGTTGTGGGCAAGTGGGTTTGGATTCAATTCAAGGAGATTCCCGCCGCCGAGATTCGGCAGCAGTTGGCGCAGCTTGGTTTCCATTGGAACAACACCCGGCAAGCGTGGCAGCACCCTTGCGGCACGGTCGCGATTGAACCCGCGAACTACGACCCCCGGAAGCGTTACGGCAGTTATTTCGCCGCCGACCGCCTAGCCGCTTAATCCCATGAAACGAAACCGCCGCCGTTTGCCTGTCCCGCAGCATGAATTTGGATTCACCCCGGCCACGTTCAACTTGATTGTGGAAACCGGGATTGACGGCCAACGCATTGCCCGCGAACGCGCCGAGGCTGAAATGGCCCGGCGCATCGCCGAGACGGCGCAGACGGCGCTTTTTACCACAGCAAACGACCATGAATAATCAAAATCCATTCGGCGAAATCATTTATGCCTACACCCGCGCCCAAGCTGTTGCCGACGGCTATCAGGTGGACGTGACCAAGACGGCGCAGGAAGCCGGAATCAAATTTCCGATGTTCCTGACCCGCGCCGTTTATGACAATTACGTTGCAGTGCCGCAAGGCGTCACCGGCCAGGATGAAGCCGGACGCCTTTGGGATGTTGTCTGGATGACCCGCTTTGCCATCCAGCGCAGCCGAGGACAAATGGCAGGTGCAGCTTGCACCCGGTTGCCGGTCGCCTTGTATGTCCGCAACGACAACCGCGCCGCCCGCCTTGTGAAACTGGTTGCCACTTGCGGCCCCCTCGATATAGACGACCCGCAACCCGCCATCACTTTGATGATGCCGGACGAGGATTGACGCACCGCACAATAACGCCCCGGCTGGACTGGTGACGGTTCAGCCGGGTTTTGCTGTTGGGGACTCCGCTGCCGTCCCCAAACCCCGCCGCCAGAGGCATGGCCTCTGGACTCCATTATCCGCTCGCGCTGGCCTTAACGCTCCGCGCCCTTTCCGCAGGACGGAAAGGAAAGTGCTGGCGGGCAGGTCACGAAAATGGCTCGCAAAGGCGCGGCTGTTCTGGTATCGTATGGCCATGAGTAAGGTTCTGGAAATCGAATCAGCCTTGCGCCAACTGCCCGCCCAGGATCAGTGGGAGGTTGCCCGCTGGCTGCTGGATGCGTTGGAAGAAAGAACCGGCACCGCAGCCAAGGGGCAGAATGGCGGCAGCGTTCCCGCATTGCCGGACTATGCCGCCCGCCGCCGCCAAATCTTTGGTGACAAGGTTCTCCCCAACATGGTGCTGGTGTCCCGCTCCGAAGAACGCTGGTGAAGACCTACGCCGACACCAGCCTGTTGTTCTCGCTCTACTCGACGGACGCCAATTCGCCGAAAGCCGACGCTTGGCGCACGGCCAACCCCGCTCCTTTGCCCTTCACCGCGTTTCACCGGCTCGAATTGCGGAACGCGCTGAATCTGGCCGTGTTTCAAAAGCGGCTGACGCCGGTTGAAGTTCAATCCGCCTGGCAGGAAGTGGAAAACGACATCGCCGCCGGGTTGCTGGTTGCCAGCGGCGGCTTGTGGCACCGTGTTTTCGGCGAGGCGGAATCCATCGCCGCGAACCACACGTCAGCCGTTGGCTGCCGGACGCTGGACGTCTTGCACGTCGCCGCCGCGAAGTTGGTCGGCGTGACCGAGTTTTGCACGTTCGACACGCGCCAGGGCGACTTGGTGAAGAAAGTCGGAATGACCGCCGTTACCCCGTAGGGGAATGCCGCCCGTCGCGGCTGGCGACTATTCCGCCGGCTTCTGTTTGGGGGAAAAGGAGACGATCAACCCGTTCAAGAAGTTCCTCCATTTCAGGGAATTTTGCAGGGGTGTGCTTTTGCAAAAAACCTATTGCTTGGAAAGCGCACCATGCCATGACGGCAGTGTCTGTGTCATCCGTGAAACCTGAGAGATTTCCCCCAATTGCATCCAGCGCCCCATGCGTAAATTTGCAGTAAATACGGTAGGACATTTCGTAATGCTTTTCCATTTTTGCCAGCTTCGACATTTCTTGAACTGTGAAATTTTTGAGGACAATCGGGCAGCTTGGGTCTTCGGCCTTGACCCGTTTTTCAAATTCATCCCATTTTTGCTGATGTTGTGCGATGCTCGCTGAATCCGTGAGCATTTTCCCCCAGTCCTTCCATTCAGCATACGCCTTGCGCACGAGAAACCCTCGTTCGTTTTCTACTGCTGCTGCCGCCAAGATGACTTCCAACGCAGGGCGAATCAGCAATTTTGAGGCGTTAACCCGATACGCTTCGCGCAAAACAATATACCCATCGGCAGCCGTGTTTACTGCTTTCGCGACGAAACCCATGTAACGAGCTTCCGGATTCTTAGGCGTCTTTCCACCCAACGAATCAAGCCCACTGGCAAGGGCCTTTTGAAGCTCTTTTACCAGTTGCAAAAATTCAATTTCCTGCGGCGAATGTTTCATGCCGAGAGTTTCCCACAAAGGCAAATAAGTGTCCAAGCACGATTTATTCACTGTCAGTGAAACTGTCAGTGAAAGCACTGGAAAGTAGTGAAAAATAGTGGCGAGTAAACGCGAATAGTCCTTGATGTTACAGGGGTTTTTGCTATTTTCATGGTGTTCTGAATCGGTGATTCAGTCCGATTCCGACCCTCGCCCTCACCATTCTGTCAGCATCGAACTCAATGCGCACTTGGATTCTCCGGCATAGGCGACGGTTGCAGACCGACCCTCGCCTTCACGCCAATCACCTTCAGTGAAACCTTCAGTAGCGGTGTTAAAACGGGTTACGCGAGGTAGTGCTAGGTTCTGCTTGCGTAGTCAGGAATCTGTGGCAACTTTAACGTGAAAATTGGGCATAATCCGTTCAATTCTGACCGTTGGCTCCAGTCCTTAACCGACTCTGCGGCAAGGGTTTGGCGCTTCCGGGAAAGCAAACTGTGCCTAAAACTGTGTCCAAAATGGCCACTCCGCGACTACTTGGCGACTACTCACACGAGCTCGTCCAGTACTCGCTAACGCACCGCCTCAGAACGGCTCATCATTGCGCTCATGAACGACGTCATGAAGCAACGATTCCGGATCTACCGCCGCCAGCGCGGCCTCTTCTACCTGTTCGATAGCCTCACCGGCAAACGCGAGAGCCTCAAGACCACTGACAAACTCACCGCCGAGCGACTGCTCCACGCCAAGAACGAAGCCGAGCAAACGCCGGCCGTGAATCTCCAGATTGCCCGGGCCTACCTGGTGGCGGCGGATGCGCAGATCGGCAAGCGCACGTGGCAAACCGTGATGGAGGAAATCCCCAAGCTCAAAACCGGAAGCACCCGCGTCCGCTGGCTGGTTGCCATCAAGAGCGCCGACTTCAACAGCCTCCGCGACCTCCCTTTGCTCGAAACGCGGTCCGAGCACTTCCTCGCGGTGCTGGAGAAAGGCGGCGTGGCCACCAACTCCTTCCTCCGCCGCATCCACCGTTTCGCACTGGACATGAACTGGCTCCCGTGGCCAATCCTGCCCCGGAACCGCTGGCCGGCCCTCAAGTTCAAGCCGAAGCGGGCCATCTCCCGGGAGGAGCACGAGCGAATCCTGGCGGGGGAAAAGAACTCCGAATGGCACGCGTTTTACGAACTGCTCTGGCACCTCGGAGGCGCTCAATCCGACGTCGCTAAGCTGGTCGCCTCCGATATTGACTGGACCGCGAAAACGATTTCCTACACGCGCATGAAAACGGGCAGCGTCTCCGTCGTGCATTTTGGCGAGGCCACCGCCGAGATCTTGCGCTCGCGGCCCCAGGAGGGAGTTCTGTTCCCAATGATCGCCTTGTGGAAGGAGGCCGATCGTGGAAAGGCCTTCATCCGGCGTTGCAAGCTCGTAGGGGTCTCCGGCGTCTCGCTCCATTGTTACCGCTACGCCTGGGCGGAGCGAGCTAAGCAATGCGGCTACCCCGAGCGCTTCGCTCAGGAGGCCCTTGGGCATAACAGCAAAGCCGTGCATCGAGCCTATGCACGAAACGCGACGATGCAACTCCCCTCCCTGGAATCCTTCGAGAAGAAATCCCAGGTGGGCAAGATTCTGCCCTTCCCGGCTCCCGAGAACGCGCCGACGCCCGTTCCCGCCGCAGCGCAGTCTTGAGCGCGTCGCACGCCCTCGTGCCGTTGACATGCCAACGGTGCGAGGCGTTCGCCGTCCATGTGACACCGCGCTGGAATTGCCGCTCAACTTCAAAGATGAACCCCCACACCATTCAGAGGCTCAGATGGGAGATCGATCGCACGCTTGATGGTCTCATGGATCAGGATATCCGTGTGGCGGCGAAGGCGGTTTCTCCGCCTCCTCGGAATGGTCACGGGTGCCTCACTTTCATCCCGGTCGGAAAACTGTTTCTCCCGGATAACAGCCTGGCGGGTAGTCTGCCGGTATTCTTCGAGGGGAGATTGGTGCGGTTCGAGAGGCGGATTGGGGTCGTAACCGTGGATCTGGATTCGCCCGCCTTGCCAGACGGGAGCAACGAAGGAACTGCCATCTTTCGGGGGAAACTGGCAGTGATTCTGCACGGGCCGGCGTTGGTCGAGTTGGCTTTCCCCTTCCAGGTCGAACCCTTGCCGGATGATGCGGATAACTACTGGCGCGACCTCCGGGCGCCACGGGCACAGTTTGAATTCACGTTTGAAATCGGCCGAGTTGGCCCTCTGGCGGAGGGAGGCCAATGAAAAAAACCAATGCCCCCGACTTGTTGGCGCGACCGGTTGACTAACTCGGACCACCGGGGTAGATGCTCCAGGAACCAAACACGGTTGTGGGGCGATATGCAAAAGCTGGGGGTAAGGGGGCGGACGCCGGGCCGAAATGGCCATGATGAACTACAATTGGATTTGTTTGGATCGGAGTCACCGAAATATGAAAACCTCGCTCACACAATATGGCCGCCTGGCCGAAAGCCACTGGCGGAAGTTTTGCCCGAAATTGGTTGCACAGTTGGAAGCGACGGGCCGCTTGCACCAGATGTTACTGGAAGCCGAGGAAAAGACGGAGTCCGAAATGGACGAGCTTCGCCGGCACCTGATCCAACAGGGGTTGACGCCCCAGCAGGCCCACGACCGGGCCTGGGAGATTGTGCGAGAGCGATACCTCCTGATCCCGCCGGAGAGTTAGCGGCCGCGAGCGCGCCCGCCGAAACTGAGCCGCTCCGTAACCAAGCCAATTATCGCATCACCGAGGCGGACCGGGTCGGCGGCGGCTCACTGAAACAGAAATGCCGCGCCAACCTCACCGCCATTGAGTTGCTCAGGCGGCTCGAAACGGAAGCCCGGCTTCCGACCGACGATGAAAAGCGGGTGCTGGTCCGTTATGTCGGCTGGGGCGGTTTGCCACAGGTCTTCGATGCCTGGAACGAGGAATGGAAAGAGGAGCGCGACCGCCTGGAACAACTGCTCACTCCAGAGGAACTTGAATCCGCTCGGGCCACCACCCTCAACGCTCACTACACGGCACCCACCTTTATTCGGGCGATGTACGCCCTCCTGCAGCGGTTGGGTTTTGAACGCGGACGCATCCTGGAACCAGCCTGCGGTTTGGGTCATTTCATCGGCCTGATGCCCGAGGAAATGAGCGGGCATTCGCGCATCACCGCCATCGAGATTGATTCCCTTACCGTGCGTCTGGCCAAAGCGCTCTACCCGGATGCCGACGTTCGGCATCAACCCTTCGAGGAATCGAAACTCGCGGACGGTTTTTTCGATGTGGCCATCAGCAACATCCCCTTCGGCGACTACAAGCCGTACGATCCGCGATTCAAGGGCTGGAACTTCCTCATCCACGATTACTTCTTTGCCGCCACGCTGGAAAAGGTGCGGGCCGGCGGTTTGATCCTGTTCATCACGTCCAAAGGCACGCTGGACAAACTCGATGGCGCCCTGCGGGAATACCTCTCCCATCAGGCCGACCTGATCGGTGCGATCCGCCTGCCCAATGACGCCTTCAAGAAGAACGCCAATACCGAAGTCACGACGGACATCGTCATCCTCCGCAAACGCCTTCCGGGCGAACTTCCAGCCGGGCCGGCGTGGAAGGAAATCACCGAGATTAGCAACTCGCTCGGGGAGACGATTCCCGTGAACGAGTATTATGCCGCCCACCCGGAAATGATGCTGGGTGAAATGCGCCTGGAAGGGCGCATGTATCGCCAAAACGAACCAACGCTGGTGGGCAACGGCGTGCCGTTGGCGGAGCGATTGGCTCAGGCCATTGCTCTGCTGCCCCGCGGCGTGTATCAGCCACAGCGCACCGCTGTCAACCGGCCGACGCTCGATCAGACCTTCCCGGCCCCGGAGCACATCAAGCCGAACGCTTATGCGCTCGTCAACGACCGGATCGGCATCCGTGAGGGCGACCACATGCACCTTTTGGAGGAGTTGCCGCTACACCGGGCGCAGCGCATCCGGGGGTTGATTCGGGTGCGCGATGCCGTGCGACTATGCCTTCGTGCCCAGGTCGAAGCCCAAGACGAAAGTGAGGTCGAAACCGCGCGGTTTCAACTCAACCAGACCTACGACCGATTCGCTGCCAGGCACGGTCCCATCTCTGAGCGAGCCAACACGTCCGCCTTTCGGGGTGATCCCGATCTGCCCTTGCTCTTGTCCCTGGAGCATTATGATCAGGAAACCCGCCGCGCTAGCAAGGCTGCTATCTTCCGCGAACGCACCGTGCAGGTGCGGCGGGCCATTCCGGAGATCAAGAACCCGCAGGATGCCCTTCTGGTCACCCTCGGCGAACGAGGCACGGTGGACCTGGATTATCTGGGCAGCTTGTTGCATCAGCGACCCGCGGATTTCCTGCCCGACCTCAAGGGCACGGTCTTCCTTAATCCGCAAACGCACCGCTGGGAAACCGAGGATGAATACCTGTCGGGCAATGTGCGCGCCAAACTCGCCGCCGCCGAGGCGGCCGCGCTCGCCGATGAGCAGTTCGGAGGGAACGTCCAAGCCTTGAAGCTGGTGCAACCGACGGACCTGACGGCTTCCGAAATTGATGGGCGGCTGGGCAGCACTTGGATTTCACCGGAGGATATTGGCAAATTTGCCGAGGAGCTCCTGGGCGAGGACGGGATCTCGGTCAGCCACGCGCCGCAACTTGGGCTCTGGGTGGTGCAGGGCGGCTACGGGGTCCGGTTCAGCGTGGCCAACACCACTGAATGGGGCACCGACCGGCGGAGTGCTTTGGAGCTCCTGGAGGACGCCCTCAATCTGCGCACGCCGACCGTTTATGACCACGACCCCGACACGGACCGCGACGTGATCAACGGCCCCGCGACCGAGGCCGCCCGCGATAAGCAAGACAAGATCAAGGAGCGGTTCAAAACTTGGATCTGGGGGGACGATGACCGGCGCGAACGGTTGGTCCGCAAATACAACGACGAGTTCAACAATGTGCGGCTGCGCAGCTTCAACGGCGACCATTTGGCGCTGCCCGGCGCGAGTCGCGCGATCGCCCTGCACCCACACCAGCGCGCGGCAGTGTGGCGGATTCTCCAGACCCCGAACTGCCTGCTCGCCCATGTCGTAGGCGCCGGGAAAACGTTTGCGATGGTGGCGGCGGCGATGGAATTGAAGCGCCTTGGCCTGGCCCGCAAACCGCTCTTCACCGTGCCCAACCACATGCTGGGCCAGTTTTCCTCGGAACTGCTGGCCCTCTATCCGGGAGCGAACATCCTCGTGGCGACCAAGGAGGATTTAGAGAAGGACAAGCGCAGGACGCTCACGAGCCGGATCGCTACCGGCAATTGGGACGCGATCATTGTCACCCATTCCGGCTTTGAGCGGATTTCCGTATCGCGAGCCGCCCAGGAGGAGTTCATCAAGGGTGAGCTGCGGGAGCTGCAGTTGGCCATCGAGCAGCAGCGCAAGCAGAACAACTCGCGCATCGTGAAATCGCTGGAGCGTGCCAAGAAAAGGCTGGAAAGCAAATTGAAGGAACTCGCGGCCAGCGAGAAGAAGGACGACGGCCTGACCTTCGAGGAGCTCGGCGTAGATCGGTTGTTCGTCGACGAAGCGCACTATTTCAAGAACCTCTTTTACGTGTCGAAGATGACCCGCATCGCCGGCCTGCCGCAGACGGCCTCACAGCGGGCGTTCGACATGTTCCTAAAAGTGCTCCACATCCAGAGGATGAACGGCGGCGGAGGTGTCGTGTTCGCCACCGGCACCCCCATCGCCAACAGCGTCGCCGAGATGTTCACCATGCAGCGGTATCTCCAGATGGCCGCGCTCAAGGCCCTACAGGTGGACCATTTCGATTCCTGGGCGGCGACGTTCGGTGAGCCGGTTTCAGCCATGGAACTTGCACCAGACGGCTCCGGTTACAGGTTGAATACCCGATTCGCCAGGTTCATCAACGTCCCGGAACTGATGCAGCAATTCCGTCAGGTCGCCGACATCCAGACGCAGAAGATGCTCAAGTTGCCGGTGCCAGACCTGCGCCTTGGAAAGCCGGCGGTGATCGGCGCGCCCGCCTCGCCGGAGTTGAGGGAGATCGTCCAATCTCTGGTCGAGCGGGCAGAGGCGTTGAAGACTGGCCAGGTTGACCCGCGCGAGGACAATATGCTGCTGGTGACGACGGACGGAAGGAAGGCCGCCTTGGACCTGCGGCTCCATGATCCGCGCCTGCCCGACCATCCCGACAGCAAGGTGAACCAGGCGGTTGGCGAGATCGAGCGTATCTGGCGCGAGACAACCCCGGATCGATCCGCGCAACTCGTTTTCTGCGACCTGTCAGTGCCGACCGAGGGTCGAGGCTTTTCAGTTTACGAGGACATGCGCGACAAGCTCGTCGCCCGGGGAATTCCAGCGCCGGAGATCGAATTCATCCAGCACGCGGAGACCGACGCGGATAAACTGCAACTGTTTCGCGACGTGCGCGCCGGCAAGGTCCGCATCCTTTTCGGCAGCACGACCAAGATGGGCACCGGCGCCAACGTCCAGGAACGCTTGATTGCGCTGCATCATCTCGATGCGCCGTGGCGGCCCGCCGATGTCGAGCAGCGGGAAGGCCGCATCCTGCGCCAGGGCAACACCCATCCCGAGGTGCGGATTCTCCGTTACGTCACCGAAGAATCCTTCGACGCCTATATGTGGCAGACCCTGGAGACCAAAGCCAAATTCATCGGCCAGGTGATGACCGGTGAAAGCGACCTGCGCCGCATTGAGGATATCGACGGCACCGCCCTCACCTACGCGGAAGTGAAGGCCATCGCCTCCGGCAACCCGATGGTGATCGAGAAGGCGCGCATTGACGCCGAGGTGGCGCGCCTCAGCCGTCTGCATTATGAGCATCAGGAGACGCTCTACAAATTGCGTACCCGGGTGCGGCATCTGAGCGAAGAGTTGCCGCGTCTGGAGAAACGGTTGGAGGATATGGGGCAGGATATTCAGACACGGCAGGACACCAGCGGTGATAAGTTCGTGATGGTGTTCGAGGGCCAGGAGATTCGGGATCGGGGCATCGCGGGCGAGTTGTTGATGCGGCGCGCTGAGCGAATGCGAGGCGCCCGGAAGGATTGGCTCGCGGGCACCATCGCCGGCTTCGAGATCTACCTCGCTGAGAACATCATGCAAGGACCAGAAATCGTGCTCAAGGGAGCGACTACCTACACGGCAAAGGTGACGGATTCCGCGCATGGCACCATCCGCTCCGTCGAGCACACCATCCAGCACCTGGAAGACGTCGCTGACACCTTGACCCGAAATATCGCTGACGCCCGAAAACGCCTTGAGGATTCCCAGACCCAGGTAGCCGCGCCGTTCGAATACGCCGAGCGACTCGCCTCACTCGTCCAACGCCAGCAGCAAATTGAGGAGGAACTGGATCTCACCAAGAGCCAAGCTCCCTGCCGGCTTGAAGCGGAGAGTGCGGATGGTCTCCCGAGAGGCGAAATGGAAGTTGAAGAGCCGGTCGAAGCGTGAACCAGGGAACAGGCTCAGGGCGGAGTTGGCTATGTTCGCTGGATGCCGAGGAGGTTGCTTCCGCCTACTCCCCCACTACACCTGCACTACCTTGCCACTACTCGCTAACACCCACACTCTCCAGGTCCGTAGAATCGTGGGCATGAAACTGAATCGAGCCCGGTCTCCAAGGCTTGCCAGGCCTTGGGGCGGGGCACACCACCAGAAAAGGCGATCCGGTCGTTTGGCTGAAATCACGATTCTTGATAGAATGCGGGGGGGCCGGCCTTTCACGAAATGAGCAAGGAGTTTTATGCAGCCACAGATGAGTCTATCCCGCCATGAGCAAGCCCTCACGAAGATCGCGCAGTGCATACGCGACTGCCCTGACACCGGCGGCGGGGTGCAGCTCCGCCGCTTTCTTTGGTCGCTGTATAACCAGCACCATTTGGTGAATCTGTGGACGTTCGTCAGCCGGTTGGACAGCGAGCGTAGCGCCCTGGCGAGCGAGGTGCTGACCGCCGCCTTAGTCGGGAACCTCAAGGAGGACGACATCAAGCGCGCGCTTTTGGTTGCCGGTGAAATGACGCGTTGGGATCAAGTCCGCCCAAGCAGCGAAGCCTTAACGCGCCTGGACGAGGCCCAAACTCTCATCGAGAGCCTGGTTCGCTCCACACCGCCGAGCCGGGTTCACACTGATCTGGTTGCTTTGCTGCGACGATTTGGAGACCTGCGGAGTGAATGGGATTCCGAAACCTCCCAACCGTAAAACCGTTGGCGTTGAATTGCCACACGGCCGCCGCGCCGGTTGCTTTGGCTTCCAACATCGTGTTATGAAATCACCACCAGAGGCCGCTGTTACGGAGGCTGCTTGGCCGTGCGGGCGCCGTATCCATGGGGTTTGATCGCGGCCAGGCGGTGGAGAATGAAAAGCAGGGTGCAAGCGCGGGGAGAGATGTGGGACGGTTGATCAGGGCTGAAGCTGTTGGTGATACCCCGCCTTTGGCGGTCTTTGACGCCACTCACGGGCAATCCAACTGGACTCAGACGGGCTTTGCCTCCCGTGAGATGCAGGCCAACTTCGTGGGGGTCATGGAGTCGCTTTGCCGGCAGGGCTGCTTGTGCCGGGCCACCGGAGATCAACCGCTGTCCAAATACCTCGATCGCGCTCGTTTGCTGGTGATTCCGCCTCCGACCGGCCACTATAACCCACACAAGGAATGCTGGACCCGGCAAACCGCCTCCCTGTTCACCGTTGAGGAGATCGCGCACATCCATGGCTTCCTGGACGATGGCGGGCGGCTGTTCCTGTCGGCGTATCGCTTCGGCGATGCCTTCACCGCAACCAACCTCCAGGAGCTCGTCGGTCCCCTGGGCTGTTTGCTCAACGAGGACGTGGTGATTGACGTGCGCACCCTCCGCACCAGTCATCCCCTTGAAGCGCACTTCGACACGCCGCGCTGTTGCTTACCCTTGCCTTGGTCCCTTGATTGGGTTTCTACGGTGCGTTGGCGGGCCATGGCGACGTTCACCATCCTGCCGGGCGCGACCGCCTCACCACTGGCCCTCTCGCCTGGCGGTAACTGCATCAGTTTCAACCGGGCTCACCGGGAGATCAACTTCGCCTCGCTGCCGATTGCGGTTGCCGGCTCGCACGGCAAAGGCAGGTTCGTGCTCCTCGGCGGCCCGCATGCTTTCGAGATCGGACCCTTTGGCCTGCTGACCATAGCCGATAATGCCCGGTTCTTACATAACGCGTTGAGTTGGCTGCTCGCCGACGGGCCGACCGATCCTGCTCCCAGCCGGTTGCCGCAGTGTTCCGTGGATATGGTGTCGGATCTCGGTCGAGTTGAAAACGAAGGTAAGCGCCAGAGCACCGTGGCCTTCCTGGAACGCCTGTTGCGAAGCACCGGCGTGCTCAAGGCTCTCAGTCAGGCAAAATGGCTGCCATAAACCGGTGAGGCACCCCCTGGCAGCGGCTGAACTCGGTGTGAATTCCCCTTAGCCTGCACACCGGAAAGAAGCTCGCACGCTCACATCGGGGCCGCGATTTACCCGCACTTCCAAGCGATAGTGGCCGGCGCCACAAGCCCTTCTTGCCCCCAGAAGCCATGCAACAAACTATTTGTATGCACTCTCACTAATCTACTTGCTTATCTATCTGATTGCGGCAACTTCTCTATCGGTAATTGAATTTGCGTCGCTTCGGCTGCGGATCTCGTCGGAGACACGCGAACGTTTATCGGAAGACCGGGCCATGAAGAGCACGCCCAGTTCTGGGCTGGGGTTCAGGCACTGTCCCGACAGGCGATTCGCGGTGCCGCTGGCGAGGGTGTGATTGGGTCACGCCCTTCCAGGTCCCGCGGTTGGTGGCGCGCAGGAACGCTCAAGCGCTATGAATATCGTGTTATCTACGACGCCTCGCGGAGGCGGCAACCTCCGCTTCGCCATCCATCCAATCCCTGCCCCGAATCTGAGGACCCGGGTCGCGGTCTTCGGCAGTTTCATGGGCGGCTATCATGTGCTCAGGGAACTCCTGTCCTGCGACTTGGCTGACCAGGTCAGGGTCGTCGGGGTGGCCACCGATGATCCCACGCAGGCGTTCACGCACGCAAGCGTTCGACTTTGGAAATATCCACACACGCGCGAAGAGGAACTGCTCGTGCCCCGCTTCGCCGCCGGGCGCGGCTTGCCGTTCTTCACCGGCCGAGTTAACGCGCCAGAATTCCACTCCATGTTCTTCGACGAGTGGCAGCCGGACCTATGCCTCATGGCCACTTTTGGGCAGAAGATTCCGCCTTCTCTAATCGCCTGCCCGAAACTCGGCTTTTACAACTTCCATCATAGCGGCGCCACCTGGCCGTCCTATCCAGGTCCCGACCCCATTGCGGCAATGGTCCGCGACGGCCAGAAACACCTGGTTCTAACTATTCACCGGGTCACCGATGTCATTGACGGCGGTGAGTTCGTCGCGCGGTCCCATCGCGTTGCCATTCCTGAGGGGGTAAATGCCGTCGAAATGCACCGCATCACCTGGCCGCAGATGGGACCGTTCATCCGCCAGGCAGTGGGAGCCATGATCGAAGCGGCTCACGACCTGCCGGCCACCGCCCCGCTATTGTTGCAGGAGGCGGCGACCCCCTATGGCATGGCCTGTGGTCGGGATTCGGCGGAACGGCTCGCGGCCTGAGTGGTTTATTGTTCAAAGGGGGCGAGTTCCAGCCCCGGATGTCATGCCGTTGAAAACCTGGTCGGGTGACCTCAGCGCGCCCCGTGACAGGGACCCAGGCGCACGCTTCGGGCCGCGAGCTTGCGCGCGTTGCGCTTCGGCCCTTCGCGGCGCTACCCCTGTCACAGACTGCGCCTGCGTTCAGAGCATAAGAAAATGCTTAGGTTGAGATGGCGGATCGCTTTCAAACCGTGTTCGCGTAAGGGGAATCCGGGATCCAAAAGAAACCATGAACTCACCGAACAAATATCAGTTTGGCTGCTGTTTGGCTGCTGCTTGCTTGCGTCGCGATCGGCAAACGAGTAAACAGGGCGGCAACGTGGCGACGCTCCGAAAGTGCCTAATGGCGGTGAGGTGCCGGACGGTCTGTCTGGCGCTCGGGATGGCTTGGCTTTGTGGGGTGCGGCCAGAACCAACGGCTGCCCAAACTAGCGATAGCGTGGTGCCGCAGGTGTCGAGCCTAACAGCCAAGGCGGCAGTGGTCCCAAAGCGTCGTCCGAAGAATCCAAACGCCCCACGTCCGCGGCCTTGGTCCTGGGAAACGGCCACCCCCGCCGATAATGCCCCTCGTTTTGCGGCAGCGGCTGGCGATGTCAACGGGGATGGCTGCGCCGATGTGCTGACCTCCGATCCGGGGTATGACCGGAAGAGGGGCCGCGTCCTCGCGTGGTATGGGTCGCGGGAAGGGTTGCCGGAAACGCCCAGTTGGAGCCTGGAGGGGGCCAGCGGCGCAAACGCACCCGTAGTGGACGTGGCCGGCGCCGGTGCGGGTGACCTAAACCATGACCGATTCGCAGACGTGGTGGTGACCTGGAATTATCCTCCGCTATCCGACATGTGGCGGAGCAATCGGGTGGAGGTCTATTTCGGCTCCACGAACGGCTTGGGCCACCAACCTGGCTGGCAGTGGTTCCCGCGGCAAATGGCCACCAACAGTCGGTTGTTCGCGGGCCGGGCGGGCGATTTGAACAGGGATGGATACGATGACCTTTGGGTGTTGCAGATGGAGGAGCCTCGCGGCGGAGTCGCGCATTACCGGATACTGATTTGGTACGGCTCGCCCTCCGGACTGGGGGCGGAGCCGGAAACCGTCGTGGAGTTGAAGGCTAGCCTGCGAGATGACTTTCCAGTAGTCGCAGCGGCCGGCGACGTCAACGGTGATGGCTGTGATGACCTCCTGGTCGGTGACCCCCATTGGGGACCTGGCCAGGCGCGGATGTATGGGCGCGTGCTGCTGTTCTACGGCTCAACCAATGGCCTCGCCCGGGCGCCCGGTTGGACGGTCACCAGCGAGATGCTCGCGCGGTCAGGGGTCGAGTCGATCGAGAAGGCTCATCTTGGCTTCAGCGTGGCCGGCGCTGGCGATGTGAACGCGGACGGTTTCGCGGACATCGTCGTTGGGGCGCCCTTTGCGGACCATGGCGACACCGACGAGGGGATGGCGTTCGTGTTCTATGGCTCAACGACTGGGCCGCGGCAGCGACCGGACTGGGTGATCGAGAGCAACCAGCGCAACGCCATCCTCGGTTACAGCGTGGGCGGGGCGGGCGACGTGAACGGCGATGGCTGCGCGGACGTCATTGTCGGGGCGCCCCAGGCCCAAGTGCCGACGATCCTTGACGGCGCGGCCCTGGTTTTCCTGGGGGCTAAGCAAGGCCTATCCCGGTCCCCGCATTGGGTGGTCAAAGGGGAGGGCAACCATCAGTCGGTGGGACGCCGGGTGGTTGGGGTCGGAGACGTGAACGGCGATGGTTATGACGATGTGGTGGTCGCCACGGAGAAGCTCGAGCGTGGAAAAGATTTGTGGGGCCAGGTGCGGCTTTTCTACGGCGGTCCCGCGGGTCTGACTGGGTCGGCCGAGTGGCGAATTGACAAACCTTGGCTAATCGCCCTCCAACAGGAGTTGGATCGACGCAGCCCACGGTGGAAACTGTTCACCTTCGGCGCACTGGTTCTGGCGGTCGCGGGGACCCTGGTCGCGTGGCGGCGGGCGGTGACGCGGCAGCGGCGGGCCGAACGTGAGACCGCACGCGCCCAGGAACGTGAACGTATCGCCCGAGATTTGCACGACCAACTGGGCGCGAACCTGAGCCAGATAGCGCTCTGGACCGACCTGGCACGACGGGCGGAGGAACAGCCGGGGCAGACCCGAGAACACTTGGACCATATCGGCAATTCCGCCGGTTCCGCGCTGCGCAACATGCGCCAGATCGTCCAGACGCTGACGCCCGCCAATGTCAGTCTGGCGACCTTTGCCGACCATCTGGCGGACCTGGCGCAAGAATGCTTGGAGCCAACTGACCTGCAACTGCAACTGGAGCTGCTCGCGACGGCGCCAGACCTCCAGCTCCACGCGGAGGCCCATCGCCATCTTTCCTTAGCGGCCCGGGAGGCCTTAAATAATGCCGTCCAACACGCTCACGCCCGACGGGTAACGGTGAGCCTATCGTTGTCGGATCACACGCTTCAGCTCGTTGTGAGCGACGATGGCCAGGGTCTTGGGCCGGTCGGGTTCCCACCGGCGGCGGGCGAGGGCGGAAACGGCCTGCGCAACCTCCAGGCAAGAGCGGCGGCGCTGGGTGGCAAGCTCGGGATTCGATCCGCGCCCGGCCAGGGAACCGTGGTTACCATTTCCGTGCCGTTGAACCGTATCGAGGCACGGACCGCCTGATAGGCATTAAATACGCATTTTTGGCCATTGACCCGGCTGGTGCCGGGCTGTGCAATGGCGGGTAGAGTTGTTGAAGTCTAAGCGACATGACAAACACGTCGGATTTCTGGCGCGGGCAAGACCGTGGCACCGGCATCCTGCCTGTGGGAGCGCAGGCAGGATGGCCGCGCCACCGTCTGAGGCTGGGCCTCGCTAGTCTATGATCACGGTGGCCATAGTGGAAAATGATGCCGATTATGCGGCTGGTGTGGAGCGATTATTGCGCGAATCCGGTCGTTTCGCCTGCGTGGCGGTCTGCCCCTCCGCAGAAGAGGGGTTGGCCCGCCTGCCGGCACTTGAACCAAACATCGTGCTGATGGACATCGACCTACCGGGCGCCAGCGGCGTGGAGTGCGTGCGGCAACTGCGACCCTTGCTGCCTCGGACCGAGATCCTGATGGTCACGGTGTTTCAGGATAATGATCATATTTTCCAGGCCCTGACCGCCGGCGCCACCGGGTATTTGGTCAAACCAGGAGGCGGGACGGAACTGCTCGACGCCATTCAGAGTCTGTATGAGGGCGGTTCGCCAATGTCCGCCGCTATCGCCCGCAAAGTCGTCACCGCCTTTCGCACCACCACCCCACCGGCCCCGCCGGACGCCGACCTTTCGCTGCGCGAGCGCGAGGTGCTAGAACGCCTGGCCCAGGGCCGGCGCTACAAAGAGGTGGCAGAGGAACTGGGCTTGAGCTTCCACACCGTGCGCACCCACGTGCGGAACATTTACAAGAAACTGCACGTCCGCTCCCGCGGCCAGGCCCGGCGCGCATTTCAAGGGCGGGGGTGAGAGGTGGGCCAGCCCGCCATAGGCAAAAAATACGCATTTTCGACGCTCGCAGGGCCGTGATGCGACCGGTAGCCTCGACCCGGAATAGTTATACAAATTGATTATGAAACATCGGAAAAGCCAAATCTTCGGGACGATAATTGGAATGGTCATCGCGGTGGCAGGTGCAGAACCGCAGGCGAATGCGGCCACCGCCGCCATCAGTGGCTCGTTTGTAAATCCCTCGCCCGCGAAGGACCCTGATCAACTACCCTACATCTATACCGGGTCTCAGTATAGTGGAGTGGGGACAGGGTCGTTTACCTACGGAGTTCCAATTGACGATCAACGCAACGCACTGGTAGATCCCCAATTTCGTTTTTACGCGGACTCGGATGGGCATCTCCTGCAGGATTTGGATGGAAGTATCATTCAGTGGACTCAAGATGACGTTGACGGAGGCGGCATTAAAGTGGTGCGGCCTGACCAGATCGGACAGTATGGCTCCCGGTTGACCTTTTCCGGCAATCCCTCTGTGAACGGAGTCCTGGGCCGGCCATTCACGCTTGGCTACCTGACATTCCAGAACGGGACAACGTCTTTGGGCAATGTCGACAGCATTGACTTGTCCTTGGCTTCCTCATCCCTGGATGGGCAATTCAACCACCATTTGAACTTGCGAATCGGGATCATCACCACTCCGAATCAAGGCGTGGATCGCTATGCGGACGCAGATTTTATCTATTTCCCTGACTACCCGCAAGCCGGCAGTTTTCGTGTTTTCGAGGACGAGTTGACTCAAATTAAAAGACACCCGGGGAGGTAAACTGGGAGGAGGCCGAGAGGGTCGTTGACTCACGGAAAAAAGACACCGGAGATCTGTGGGAATGAATATGAGTCAGGAACTAAAAAGCG
>Ga0316226_1000553_pt1 | contig 48933 bp, 45 predicted proteins | sample TBH18017metaG_FD_206009 | JGI IMG/M metagenome (GOLD analysis project Ga0316226, IMG submission 206009) | Freshwater microbial communities from Trout Bog Lake, Wisconsin, USA - TBH18017 | ecosystem: Environmental > Aquatic > Freshwater > Lake > Hypolimnion/Profundal zone | place: USA: Wisconsin...
TCACTTTGAGACTGTCGTTTGCCTGGAATACTTTCATGGGGGTGATCCGTTGCAACAACTCTGGCATAATGCCAACGTGGTTTGGGTCAAGGTGCTGAATAACCACGAAAGCCATTCCACTATCCTTAGGCATATTCCCGAAAAACAACTCCAAGGCTTCCAGCCCGCCTGCAGAGGCGCCGATGCCAACAATAGGAAACTGAGTTTGTTCAGCTTCTGCCGATTTGAGCTTTTTAGTGTTCATGGATGCTGATTTTTTTGAAATTCAACACTATAAAAGTAATCAAAAAATCGATGTTTCCCAATTATTTATAAGAATTGAGACCGGTAGAATCTCCCTGGCGAGATGAAATTCAACCATCGAACGGAATTATCAGGGTTACTGCAGATGCTATTTTTTTATGAAATACGAATGAAATGCAGTTCCTTCCTGCTCAGAAAAGTAGTCAAAGCCTGCCGCTTCCATCTTTTCAATCATGGGAACGGGAGGGAAGGGAGTTATAATTTCAAAGATCTCCCCGATGCCAAGGGTTGCTGAATCTTTCATCACCTGTTCCAGGGGATGAATGCCGGAAGCCAGGAGGGGCCTTGCGTCCAGCGAAATTTTAATGTCGGTTTTATTGAGCCATGCCGGTGTTTCCATAATTCAAGATTCTTTGTTCATTTTCAAGTTTACGTTTTGCAGTAAGGTCCTGCGAAACTTCGAGGGTACCGAGGTACTCTCCATTTTCATTCCTCAGAGCGAAATATTCAATATGGATGAACTTCCCCTGCATCTGTATCCAAAACGGCGCCGATTCGGCATGCCCGCTCTTAAAGTCGCTGATGATCTTGTCGACAATATGCACGCTCGAAGGCGGATGGCACATACGCACATCCCGGCCCAGTATAGCCCTGTTGCGGTCGAAGATCCTTTCTTTACCCTGGGTAAAATATTTCACCTTATCGTTGCGGTCCACGAAAGTGAGGTCCACCGAAAGGGAATTAAGTACCGCCATCAGTTCCTCCACGCTGAATTTTCCGCTGGGAAGACTGATATTGCCTTCATCAGCCGAACTCTGGCCGCTGAGCTGAATGCCCCCGGGCTTCCATTCGACCACAGGATCGTAAAGGCAGTACCCGATCTCATTGGTCTGCCTGTAAATATCATACCAGTCGGCATCGTTCAGCTTATCCATACTCATGGGAAGCAGGATCTCCTCTTCCTTCATGATCATATCCGTAATGGCTTTGGCCGCCGGTTTCAGGTGCACATCAATGATGAATCTCACCTGGTCCGGATCGTTATATGTGGCCGACGACAGGCTTTCCAGGGCATTCTTCAGCAAGGCCCTGGTCTCGTCATGCTTGCCCCACATCACCTTGGGAGGGCCGGTGATACCGTACTTCTCAAGAAAAGGGAACAGGAGGTTTTCCTTGCGGCGGTAATGCTTGTCAACGTCCATAAGGCTGTTGAACAGGGCTTTCAGCTTGTTGTAAAAAGCAACCGGGCCAATCCCCGCATAAAGCTCCTCGACCTTGTCAAAAAGTTCATTCAGTTTTTTTACAATGCCTTCCAGTTCCCTGTTTTCCCTTTTAAAAGTATCGACAGGATGGCCGGGAGGTACAATACGCATCCCCGAAAGGTCGATGCTTCCTTCGAGCGCCTGTGTATGAACGTCGCACAGCCTGAGCACTTCGGTTTCGGGAAGTCCCTCGGAAATAAGTTCCTGTTCTACTTCCACAACCTCTCCGTAAGGGATCTTCGCCATCAGTTCAACAAGGCGTTTCTTCACTTCTTCAGGAGCTCTTCCTTCGTGGAGTTCTAAAATCATATGCTTAAGCAGTTCTTTCCTGCCCGATGAATTGTTTATCAGTTCGCTCATGGCCTTATCCTTTAATCATTGTCAGAATCATCTTGAAACGTTCGGTTGCATTCACTGCATGCAGTATGCCGGCCGGCATAACGATGGTGTCGCCAGAGCCGAGCTGGTGAGGGATATTGTCAATGACGATCTCGGCCTGGCCTTCAACAACCTGCGCCATTGCGTCGAAAGGCGCCGAATGTGTGCTCAGCCTCTGGCCTTTGTCAAAGGCGAAAAGTGTTACAGTGCCCACAGGGCGGTCAATAACACGCTTGCTTACGATCCCGTCGGTGGAATATTCCACGCTTTCGGGAAACCGGAACTTTGTGCCCGGGTCAAAAATGTTCTTTTCCATATAAAAAATATTTAAAAATTATAACTGTTTTTTTTCGCTACCTCGCTACTTATTTTGTCTTCGGATGAGTACCTTCCAGGATTCCATGCCTCATCCCCGCTATAGGATGGGGAACATTTTTCCTTCTTTTTTCCCTGATAATATGTTTAACTGAAAGGATGGGGTGCCTTAAGGTCATGCCCGGCCCGGTCTGTCGCATCACTTGTCTAATTTCCTCCCTCATCAGTGGGCTGTAGCAATGAACAGGGCAGTATTTGCAAGCCGGCTTATTTTCACCATACACGCATTTATCAACACGTTTGAGGGCATAATCGTTCAGGTCCCTGCAACGGCCGCAAGGCTCCCTGCTTCCATGAACCGACCTGCAATAGAGCCGGATCATCGCGGTGATGGTTTTCTTTTCGGTGATATTATCCTGTTTCACATAATTACGATTGGACGATTTTACTCAAATTTACGATTGGACGATTTACGATTTCAGATTGTAGTTATTGATTTAAGATTTACGATTTTAATATAATCGTCAATCAACAATCTTGAATGTCAATCGTAAATCGTAAATCGTCCAATCGTAAATTGTTTATTTGTGCTCATCATGCCTGTTTTTTCTCGATGCTCCATCCACCCTTCAACCCGAATACGAACCAGGCCAGGGCTAATGCCCCCACTGAGAATATGGTATCACCGAATACCCTCATCCAGCGGAAAGTCCTTAAGGTTGGATCCTGCATGAACTCGGCCGAGCGTGCATACCACATGCCGGTCTTCACGCTTACCCAGGTTTGGGCAAGACCGACCGGTAGAACGCTAAGCAATACCATGGCTGCCAAACCTATATTAATTGACCAGAAGGCGAACTTTATCCATTTTTCCTTCCATACCTTTTCGGGTTCCATGCTTTTCAGAACGAACAGCATCAATCCTATCCCAAGCATGCCATATACTCCGAACAGGGCGGTATGCCCGTGTACAGGAGTGGTATTGAGGCCCTGCATATAGTACAAGGCGATGGGAGGATTGATAAGAAATCCGAAAATCCCTGCGCCTACAAGATTCCAGAAAGAAACAGAGAGAAAGAAAAAGATCGGCCATTTGTAACCCTTGATCCATTCACTGCTTTTCATGAGTTTCATATTTGAATATCCTTCAAAACCGATCAGCACCAGGGGCACGACTTCCAGGGCGCTGAATGTCGCCCCAAGCGCAAGTATCGCGACAGGCGTGCCTGTAAAATAAAGGTGGTGGAAAGTCCCGATAATGCCTCCCGATAAAAAGACAATGGTAGAGAAAAGCACGCCGCCAGTGGCCGTAATAACACGGACCAGCCCAAGTCGTACAAACAGGAATGCGATTGCAACAGTTGCAAAAACTTCAAAGAAGCCTTCAACCCAGAGATGGACAACCCACCACCGCCAGTATTCTGCAATGGCAAGATGTGTCTGCCTTCCCCACATAAGACCTGCCCCGTAAAAAGCGGCTATTGCAATGGTTGAGATCAGGAACATGGTAAGCAGGCTGCGGTTTTCCGATTTGTTTTGTAAAGCGGGCATCAGCGCACGCCCCATCAGAACTAACCATATTACGAGACCAACAAACAAAAAAAGCTGCCAGAACCTTCCAAGGTCAACATATTCATAACCCTGGTGGCCGAACCAGAAATTCTGGACATAGCCAAGACGCTGCATAACTCCAAACCACTGCCCGATAAGTGATCCTACTACGATTACAAGAAGGGCGATGAAAAGGAAATTCACGCCGAGCGCCTGGAACCTGGGCTCTTTACCCGAGACTGCCGGCGCAAGATAAAGCCCCGTTGCCAGCCAGGATGTTGCAATCCAGAAAATGGCAAGCTGAATATGCCAGGTCCTTGAAATCGAATAGGGAAGGATTGACGACAAAGGCAGTCCGTAGAAAGCCTGTCCTTCAACCCCGTAATGGGCTGTAATTACGCCCATGAGTATCTGTACCAGGATAAGGGCTGTAACAACCCAGAAATATTTTAAAGTGGCCTTCATCGAAGGGGTGAAAATTCCTCCCAGCAGGGGATCTTTTTTGGGATACTCGTGAGCCTCCAGGCTTTCATCCTTCCTCCTTGCATAAAACAATCCCATCAGGCCAATGCCTGCAATGAGCATGATCACGCTGAAACCCGTCCAGAGAATGAGGGCGCTGGTGGCCTTATTGGCAACCAGGTCTTCCGACGGCCAGTTATTGGTGTAACTGATCTCCTGGCCGGGACGGTTGGTCACGCAGGTCCATGAGATCCAGAAGAAAAAGGCATTCATTTTGAACATCCTGTCCTCCGTTTTAACGGTATTGGCAGGAATTGCATAGGCATCGCGGAGTTTTGCCAGGGCCGGGTCATTCATGAACAGGCCCGAATAATGTTTTGAAACTTCTTTGATCGCCCTGGCCCTTAAATTTGAAATAATGATCTTGTCGGAAGCTGCATCGTAGGTGTTGGTGCGGAGCTCCCTCTGAAGTTTGACTTTCATCGCTGCCTGGTCTTCGGCCGGAATGTCCTTGTATAATTTATTGTATAAGCTGTCGGACAGGTAATCAAGTATGCATACCGACTCACGGTGCAGCCAGTCGGCCGACCAGTCGGGAGCTACATAGGAGCCATGGCCCCATACCGTACCCACTTCCTGCCCTCCGATCGACTGCCATACGTTCTGTCCGTCTTTAATGTCCTGGCCGGTGAAGAGAACGTTCCCATTCGTCGTGACTACCTGGGCCGGGATAGGTGGTTTTTCACGGTATATCTGTCCGCCAAACCAGATCAGTACACCAAAGCAGACCACCATCACTGCTGTAAATCCTAACCAGAGTTTCTTTGTTTTCATAGGCAAATTTGTTTTAAGAGGTAATTAGGTATTTGAATACGCAAATATACAAATAAAATTATCCCTGCAAGAAAAAAGTGAAAAATTTTTTTATTTTTTTTTCTGTGGATGAGGGAGCGTGGGGGATGTGGGGTCTGGGATCGGGATATTGGACCTCTTGTATCGGCAACGCGAATCGTTGCCCCATCCACCTATCACTTTTCATCTCTTGCCAAATCACTCAGGCATACCCCAGGTGTAATTATGTAAGTTTGTATGCTAGCGGCAGTTTCTGTCAATCATGTTCATATAAGGCTTACGGATGAAAGGATAAGGCAAATCATTTCCAATCATCCTGATGTTACCTCTCAGATTAGATGGATAGTAGAAATAATAGAGCTGCCAGATTTAATTTTAGAAGGTAATTTTTCGGAAAGGATTGCATTAAAAATGTATCAAAAGACACCAGTAAGCCAAAACAAATACCAGGTTGTAGTTTACAAAGAGGTCGATGATCGTGATGGATTTGTTCTTACAGCATATTTTTGCAGCAACTACAATAAAAGAAGGAAAGTATTATGGAAGCCCTGAAAATGATAAAGAACAACGAAATACTGAGCTGGGATTTTGATTCAGAGGCTGATGTGTTGTATTTGACTTTTGGTAATCCACAGATCGCCGAAGGGATAGACATCAATGATGGTACTATCGTGCGTGTTAATACTAATACTGGAGAAATTTGCGGAATTACCATTGTACATCCTCTCAAAAGGACAATCAGTTCATTCAGGAAAAAGTCATTCAACAAAGATGCTACAGAAAAACGCTCAGGAAATCTCAAATATCGGGTTTCCTGATCTCGGGCCAGCGTTGCCGGGCAATTTTTCTTACCTGCTGAAAAAGGGCTTCCCTGAGGGTGTCAACATGGATCTTTTCGGTAGCTGAGATAAAGAGGGAGACATTATCGCCTTTGGCCATCCATAACTTTTCGAGATCTTCCAGGCTGAGGTTTTTCCTGGTTCCCGGCATCAGGTCATCGGCTTCCTTTTCCTCGAAACAATAGGCGTCGATTTTATTGAACAGCATGATCACAGGTTTATCCGAGGCTTTGATGTCGGTGAGAGTCTGCCTTACCACGTTGATCTGCTCTTCATGGTCGGGATGGCTGATGTCGGCCACATGCACCAGGATATCGGCTTCCCTCACCTCGTCGAGTGTTGATTTGAACGATTCAACAAGGGTATGAGGCAGCTTCCTGATAAATCCCACGGTATCGGAAAGAAGAAACGGCTGGTTGTCGATCACGACCTTGCGCACCGTGGTATCGAGAGTGGCAAAGAGTTTGTTTTCGGCAAATACCTCCGATTTGCTGAGGAGATTCATTACAGTGGATTTGCCTACATTGGTATAGCCTACGAGGGCCACGCGTATCATATCCCTGCGATGCTTCCTCTGGGTGGATTTCTGCTTGTCTATCTCTTCCAGTTTATCTTTCAGCAATGAGATCCTGGCGCGGATATGCCTGCGGTCTGTCTCGATCTCCTGCTCTCCAGGCCCCCTTAAGCCAATGCCGCCCCTTTGTTTCTCAAGATGGGTCCATCGCCTGGTCAGCCTGGGAAGCAGATATTCATACTGAGCAAGTTCAACCTGGGTCTTTGCATTTGAAGTCTTGGCCCGCTTCGCAAAAATGTCAAGAATAAGATTGCTCCTGTCAATAATACGGCATTTAAGTTCCTGTTCTATATTTCGTATCTGGCTTGGAGTAAGTTCATCATCAAACACGGCCATATCTGCCTTATGTGATTCTATCCATTCACGGATCTCAGCAAGCTTGCCGCTGCCGACATAAGTCCTGGGATCGGGATACTCGAGTTTTTGTACAAATTTCTTCAATGCAAGCCCTCCGGCTGTGTCGACAAGGAAAGCCAGTTCATCCAGGTATTCCATAGTCCGTTCAACGTCCTGGAGCCTGGTGGCTGCTCCTACAAGTACCGCTGTTTCTTTTACCGGGGCTGTATCAAGCATTCATCAAGGGATTAAGTCGGGTTAATTTTTTATAAAGATTATTGTGCTTTAACAATAACATGGAAACAGCCTGGTTTATTACAAAGTACTTTTAGTTCATGCTACGTCTTAGAAATCTAATCATTCTTATAGTCTTTGAACTGCCCTTAATCTGCTTCTCTCAGAGCGGAGGCAATTCGCCATTGATGTTGAAGGGTGATACCCTCGTTTACACCCTTGTCCAGTTTGAGAAGCAATTTCTCGACAGCAATCTTCAGCTTCTTGCGCAAAAGTATAACATTACCGAAAACGAAGCCTATATAAAGCAGGCCAGGATCTGGGACCAGCCCGTTATGACTTTCGAACATATTTTGTACAATCCTGATCGCAAGACATTTTTCGAGATCGGTGACAGCAGTGAGGCATCGGCCCAGGTTCAGCAGCTTCTCGTTATCGGGAGCAAACGTTCAAAGCTGATTTCCATGGCAAGGACGAATTCAGAAATAGCAAAATACCAGTATTTCGACTTGATGCGCTCGCTTAAATTGCAGTTGAGGTCAGCTTTTTACAATACCTGGTATCTTCTTGAACAGAACCGGGTTTATGATACGGAGATCAGCAGGCTTGAGGATATTATCAGGGGATACGACCAGCTTTATCCTAAAGGGCTTATTTCGTTAAAGGAATTGGTCAGGGTAAAAGCCCTGCTGCTTGCAATGGAAAGTGAAAGGCTCAGTATACGCGGGCAGCTTGCCGAAAACCAGACTACACTGAAGGTCCTGATCAACGAAAAAAGCCGGGTTTTCATTCTTCCCGTTCCTGATCCTTCGGTTTACCGCCAATTCAATCCGGGGAAATACAGCCTTTCGGCCCTGGCTGATACAGCTTCAAAAAACAGGTATGACCTTCTCATATATGAGCAAAAGATGAAATATGCCGAGACAGACCTGGTATACCAGAGGCTGGTCAACGTTCCTGACCCGACTTTGTTCCTCGGTTGGGACCAGAACGGATCCTTTGTCCACAATTATAATTATATCGGCCTTAGCTTTAACATGCCTTTCTGGGACAGGAACAGGGGAAATGTGCTGGCCGCAAGGGCCCGGATAGCCGAAAGCCAGGCCGATTACAGGAATTACAGCATACAGCTCAATAATGACCTGGCTGAGAGTCTGGGTAAACTCACTGAAATAGATAAGGTATACAGGAACATCGATGCAGGTTTCACTGATGACTTCACACGTATCATCCTGAAAGCAGAAGAAAGCTACCTGAAAAGGGAAATCGGCTTGCTTGAGTTTATCGATCTGTACGAATCATACAAGGAATCCAGGTTGCAGTACCTGCAGCTTGAAAATGACAGGATCAATGCCATCGAGAATCTCAATTATGTGGTGGGGACCAATTTGAGGTAGCGAGGTAGTGAGGTAGCGAGGTAGCGAAAAAAATAGCGAAATAGCGAGAAGTAAGGTAGCGAGTTAGCGAGGTAGTGAGGTAGCGAAAAAGAGTAGAAGTTATAACTATGAAGCATTTTAAAAAATTAAAATTTCTCATGTTGTTGCTGGCCGCGGCCTTTGTTGCCGGGTGCAGCAGTACGGAGGAGAAAACCGGGCAGGAAAACCAGGAGGTGTTGGGTGAAGTATTCAATAAGCTGATCAGGTTGGATACCGTTAAAATTGAAGATGTTAGGAATGAGATTCTGCTTACCGGGAAGATCACATTCGACGAAAATCATTTGGCAAAGATTTCTCCTATCAGCGGGGGGATTGTGGAATCCATGAAGGTGGAGCTTGGCGATCATGTAAAAAAGGGCCAGGTACTGGCTGTAATCCGTAGTATAGAAACAGCTGAATATTCTAACCAGTACACAACTGCAAGGTCAAATTATGAGATAGCAAAGAAGAATTCTGAACTTTCAAATGAAATGTACCATAACGGGCTTGTTTCAGAGAAAGATTATCTGACTGCACAGCAGGAGCTGGTAAAAGCAAATAGTGAGCTGGAGAGGATCAAAGAGATACTTTCAATTTATGGTGATGAAACTGCCAAACGATACACGGTAAAATCCCCGATCGATGGTATTGTAGTGGAACGCAATGCAACTCAGGACATGGTATTTCGGACGGAGGACGGGCAAAATGCATTATTCACTGTTGCCGATCTGAAGTATGTATGGGCAATAGGCAATGTAACTGAAACTGATATCCCTGATGTTCAGCCAGGTTACCTTGCTAAAATAACCACCGTAAGCTATCCCGATAAAGTATATGACGGAACCATTTCCAGGATCATGAATGTTATAGATTCCACTTCAAAGGTCATGAAAGTGAGGATTGAACTTAACAACCCGGATTACCTGCTGAAACCCGAGATGTTTGCCAATATCACGGTGTATTATAATGAAGGGAAAAAAACCATGGCATGCATACCATCAGAATCCATCATCTTTGATAAAAACAGGTATTATGTCATGGTGTTTAAAAGCAAAGGGCAGTTTGAAACCCGTGAAGTCGATGTTTATCACCCTGTTGGTGGGAAAACCTATATACAGTCAGGCTTGAAACAAGGTGAGTTCATCGTCTGCAAAAATGCGCTTGTTGTTTACAACGCTCTTAACAGTTAGGCTTTATGAATAAGTTCATCAAGCAAATACTCGGGTTTTCACTTAAGAATAAGTTTTTTATTCTTTTTGCCACCCTTGTAGTAGTGGTTATAGGTATTATCAGTTACAACGACATCCCGATTGAAGCCTTCCCTGATGTAACCAACACCAGGGTTATCATCATCACTCAATGGCCGGGACGCAGTGCAGAGGAAATTGAAAAATTCGTCACAGTTCCGATTGAGATCGCAATGAACTCAGTTCAGGGCAAAACAGATGTCCGTTCCACTACCCTTTTCGGTCTTTCGGTAGTGACCATAATGTATGAGGACAATATTACCGATGCATTTGCGAGGCAGCAGGTGAATAACCAGATCGCCAACATCACCCTGCCTGAGGGTGCAGAACCCGAAGTGGAGCCTCCCTACGGGCCAACAGGTGAAATTTTCAGGTATACGCTTTCAAGCAAATACAGGTCGGTAAGGGAATTGAAAACAATTCAGGACTGGGTACTGGAACGGCAGTTCAAGTCGGTGGCAGGAATTGCCGATGTGGTCAGTTTCGGGGGAGAGGTCAAAGCTTACGAGATCAGCATAGATCCCCTTCTGCTTGAACAATACGAGATCTCCCCCCTGGATGTTTACCAGGCTGTTAATAAAAACAATATTAACGTAGGTGGAGATATTATTGAAAAAAACAACCAGGCTTATGTAGTGAGGGGGATAGGACTGATTACCGGTATTAAAGATATGGAGAACATCATTGTTAAATACATTCAGGATGTTCCCATTTTGGTAAAAAATGTCGCCACCGTTCGTGAGACATGTCTTCCAAGGCTGGGTCAGGTCGGCCGTGACCACAATAATGATGCAGTGGAAGGGATCATTGTGATGAGGAAGGGAGAGAATCCCAGCAAGGTGATCAAAGGAATCAAGGCCAGGATAGCACAGCTTAACGAAAAGATCCTTCCTTCGGATGTGAAGATCGTCCCTTTTTATGACCGTGAAGAACTCATACATTTTACCACGGGAACTGTTCTTCATAACCTGATTGAAGGCATTGTCCTGGTGACTGTAATTGTTTTTCTTTTTATGGCTGACTGGCGGACTACAGTGATAGTATCGATTATTATCCCGCTGGCTTTGCTGTTTGCATTTATCGGTCTTCACCTGATGGGGATGTCGGCAAACCTGCTTTCAATGGGTGCTATCGACTTCGGGATCATCATCGACGGGGCGGTTGTAATGGTCGAGGGAATGTTTGTCGTCTTTGACCGTAAAGCAAAAATGATAGGAATGCCGGCATTTAACCGCATTGCAAAATCAGGAATTATCCGGGAATCCGGGACCGACATGGCCAGGGCGATCTTTTTCTCGAAACTGATAATCATTCTTTGCCTGATGCCCATATTCTCATTTCAGAAAGTTGAAGGTAAGATGTTTTCCCCCCTGGCCTGGACCCTGGGATTCGCACTCCTGGGTGCACTTATCTTCACACTTACCCTTGTACCGGTGATGATCAGGCTCATGCTTAATAAAAATGTCAGGGAAAAGCATAACCCGGTATTAGAGTATATTGAGAAGGTAGTGATGGCTGTATTCAACCTCTCATACCGTTATAAAAGGATCAGCCTTGGCATTGCTCTTTTTCTTGTTCTCAGCGGTTTTGCATCCTTTAAATTCCTGGGGACGGAATTTCTTCCCCAGCTTAATGAAGGGGCTATCTATGTAAGGGCTAACCTCCCCCTGAGTATTTCGCTTGAAGCTGCAGTCAAACTTAGTGAACAGATGAGGGCTGTATTTCGGGGTTTCCCCGAAGTGAAACAGGTGATGTCGCAAACCGGGCGCCCGAATGATGGTACGGATCCTACAGGTTTCTATAATGCTGAATTTCATGTTGACCTCTATCCGAAAGATAAATGGAAACGGCATATTTCCAAAGAGGACCTTATCCAGGAGATGCAGGACAAATTATCAGTTTTCCCCGGGATCAACTTTAACTTCTCACAACCAATCATGGATAATGTGGAAGAAGCTGTTTCAGGGGTCAAAGGCTCCATAGCAGTTAAAATTTTCGGGAATGACCTGAATGTGCTGGAAGACAATGCCGATACGGTCTATAAGGTACTCAAAGCGGTAAAAGGCATTGAAGACCTTGGAGTTATCCGTAATATTGGGCAACCCGAACTCAGGATTGATCTCGACGACCGTAAAATGGCCCAGTACGGAGTGGCAACAGCTGATTGCCAGGCTGTGATCGAAATGGCAATCGGGGGCAAAGTAGCAACCCAGTTTTATGAGGGCGACCGCAGGTTTGACATCCGTATAAGATATCAGGAAAAATACCGGAAGAACGAACAACAGATAGGAAATCTCAAGGTTCCTGCCATGAATGGGAAATTGATTACACTCAAGGAACTTGGACAGATCCGTTACGTTACAGGCCCGCTGCTTATATTCAGGGAAGAGAACCAGAGATTTATAGCTGTGAAGTTCTCGGTCAGGGGCAGGGATATGGGAAGCGCAGTAAATGAAGCAAGGTCAAGGGTGGACCGCGTTCTGAAACTGCCAAAAGGCAGTGAAGTTAAATGGGCCGGTGATTTCGAGAACCAGCAAAGGGCCCAGGCAAGGCTTGCCCAGGTTGTTCCTATAAGCCTGCTCCTGATCTTTCTGATCCTTTTTATGCTTTTCGGCAATGTGATAGATGCGGGGCTGGTGCTGACAAATGTTCCTTTTGCAATAATCGGGGGGATTGCTGCATTGCAGATCACGGGATTCAACTTCAGTATTTCAGCAGGTATAGGGTTTATTGCTCTTTTCGGAATCTGTATACAGAACGGGGTGTTACTTACCATGGTCATCAAAAAGAATCTCAGAGCCAGACTACCCTATGAAACAGCCATCAAGGAAGGAGTTCAATCGCGTATCCGCCCGATCATCATGACCGCTTTGATGGCCATGTTTGGATTACTCCCTGCAGCAATTTCAAAAGGAATAGGCTCTGAAACACAGAAGCCCCTTGCCATTGTAGTTATTGGCGGACTTGTAAGCGCGACGGTTTTAACACTGATAGTTTTCCCTCTCATTATCCACCTCGTATACAGGAGAAGTCTTCTTGATAAAAAGACCCAGGGAAATAATGAGGAACCTGACGCAGTTCATTTGACACGATGATCCATAAATCAGTATTTTAACATTCTGAGCTTTTAATCTGCATCAGAAGATATTGATTTATTTTTATCGTTCTACCTGATTTTCACAATAATTCCGGCGTGAAGTTGTTTATAACCAAGTTGAATACTGCTGATTCTGCCTGGTTGTAATGTTAAAATGATGAGGGGAAAGATTTTATTACTGTTTTTAGTGTTTAATTGTGCCAACGGTTATCTTTCCAAAGCCCAAAAAAATTTCTCTGCAGATACCCTTGTCATCTCACTTCAGGATGCCGAAAAATCATTTCTCGATAAGAATTTCGAGCTGCTGGCAGCAAAATATCAGATCAGTGAAGCAGATGCTGCCGTTATCCAGGCCAGGTTGTGGGCCAACCCCACCTTCAGTATTGAACAGGGAGCCTACAACCCTGATACTAAAAAGTGGTTCGACTTTTCTTCGACCGGAGAAACAGCTTTTTCATTACAGCAGCTTTTCGTTCTTGCCGGAAAGAGAAGCAAACGGATAAGCGGTGAAAAGATCAATTCACAGATAGCAAAATACCAGTTTTATGACCTGATGCGTGTTTTACGCCATGAACTAAGAGTTTCCTTCTACGGGCTTTATTTTTTGCAGAGGTCCCTCTCGGTGTACGACAGGGAACTCGATGCATTGAAGACACTTGTGGAAGCATACACTGCTGAATACCAAAAAGGCAATGTTTCTTTTAATGAGCTGGCCCGTTTGCAGTCACTTCAGTTTAACCTGCAGAATGAGAAAATTGAAGTCCTTAAAAATGTTACGGAGAACCAAAGTAACCTTGGCATACTGATGGGCGACACTGCTGCAAGGCAGATCAGGCCTGTACTTGACATTTCAGGTTTCGATCATGCAGATCTCTCCTCCCTGAATTATATACAACTGCTTGATTCGGCGCTGACTTACCGTTACGATATAAAAATATCCGCAGCCCAGGTCCAGGCCGAGGAGACCAATCTTTCATTACAGAAAGCGATGCGCGTACCCGATCTTACACTAGGTGCAAACTACGATAAGGCAGGCAATTATATCCAGAACTATAATTCAGTTTCATTAAGCTTCGACCTTCCTGTTCTGAACCAGAACCAGGGTAACATTAAAATTGCCCATGATAAAATAGAAGAGAGCAAGGCGCTTAAAAACCAGTCTGAACTGGAAGTAAGGAATGAGATTAAAAAGGCATATCTTCAGCTAATCGAAACAGACAAATTGTATAAATCATCCATTTATAAATTCAGCAGCGATTACGATAAATTGCTTGACGGGATAAATCTTGCTTACCAGAATCACACCATCAGTTTACTTGAATTTATTGATTATTACGAAACCTATAAAAATTCAAAAACCGGTTTCTATAATCTTCAGAATAACCGTCTTGACGCTATGGAAGACCTGAATATGGCATCAGGCTACATCGTTATTAAATAGAATCACCATGAATCTCGGAAAATTATTTTGCGGCTTTTTTTTACTGATTTCAATTACGTTTCTATATTCATGCAGCGGGCATGATTCAAGCTTGGACAATTCAGCTAAAAAGCAATTTTGCCTTCCTGATTCCCTCCTGAAAAACATCACTTTCGATACATTAAAAGCTGAATCTGTCAACAGTGAGCTTGCTCTGGCAGGAAAAATCACTTACAATGAAGACAATGTTGCAAAAATTTTCCCGCTCGTAAGCGGGCAGGTGGCGGAGGTTAAAGTTTCGGTAGGCGATTTTGTTGAAAAAGGAAAGGTGCTTGCCGTGATACGCAGTTCGGATATGGCAAATTATTTCAACGAATTCAGGTCATCACAATCGGAACTGGCCATTAGTAAGAAAAACATGGAAGTCACAGCTGCCATGAAAAGCAGCGGGGTGAGTTCCGACAAAGATTACCTCGTGGCTCAGAACGAATACCAGAAGGCTTTGGCTCAATACAATAAAATCAATGAAGTACTTAAGATTTATGGCAGTTCATTTTCATCCAAAGACTCAACAGGTTCGGGTTACGTGATCAAATCACCCATAAACGGGTTCATCGTTGATAAGAATATAACCACAGGCAAAGACATCCGCCCTGATGATAACAGTTCCCTTTTTATAATCAGTGATCTGAAAGATGTATGGGCTGTTGCCAATGTATTTGAGACTGACATAGAAAAGATAAGTGTAGGTTCTCAGGCTGAGATCACGACCTTAAGTTATCCTGATAAGAGATTCACCGGGGCCGTGGAACGTATTTCAAATATCCTTGACCCTGAAACTAAAGTGATGAGTATAAGGATACGGCTGGAAAATCCGGAATTTAAACTAAAACCGGGAATGTTTGCACATTTCCTTATCCGTTTTCCTGAAGCAAAAAGAATGCTGGCTGTAAAATCCAGTACCATCATTTTCAACGATAACAAGAATTACATAGTACATTTTCAAGGTAAATGCGGGGTGACAGCCGAGCAAATCCGGATCTTCAAATCATTTAATGGTTTAAGTTTTATTGAAGGCCACATGCTTCGTGAGGGAGACCTTGCCATCGCACGAAACGGATTGTTTGTTTTCACCGCCCTGGAAAAACAATAAGAAGCGCCCTGAAGTTTACTGAACAGACCTGACATGAACGACTTTGTAAAAAATATTATCTCATTTTCATTAAGGCATAAGCTTTTTGTTTTTTTCATGACAGGCATACTGGCTATTGCAGGTATTTACAGTTTTTTAAAAACCCCGATAGTAGCTTTTCCTGACTTTACAAATACACAGATACAGATTATCACTCGTTGGCCGGGACGAAGCGCGCAGGAGGTGGAACGTTTTGTTACAATTCCTGTTGAGATAGTTATGAACAGCGTACAGAGAAAGACCAATCTCAGGTCCCAATCCCTATTTGGTCTTTCGGTAGTAACACTTGTATTTGAAGATGATGTGGATGATTTGTATGCCCGTCAGCAGATTACAGGGCTGTTACCCTCCATCGATTTGCCCGAAGGCGCCCAGTTTGAACTCACGCCCCCGACAGGTCCTACCGATGAAATTATCAGGTATACCCTGCATTCGAAACATCGTTCACCCACCGAATTGCGTACGATACAGGATTGGATTATTGACAGGAACCTTCATACTGTCCCGGGTGTGGCCGATGTAATAGCTTTCGGGGGCCCTGTTAAAACCTATGAGGTGCAGGTGAATCCTGATCTGCTTTCACAATATGATCTTACTGCTGTTGATGTTCAAGACGCCATCAGCAAAAGCAATATCAATGTGGGGGGTGATGTCATTGAGCGTTCATCCCAGGCTTTTGTGGTACGTGGTATTGGCCTGGTCAATAACATTGATGAAATAAAAAGTATAGTAATCAAAGTTGAAAAAGGAACTCCTATTCTCGTAAGAAATGTCGCTGAAGTCGTAGAATCAAATCAACCAAGGCTGGGGATGGTTGCCCGCGGACATGATCCTGATGTAGTTGAAGGCATTGTGCTGATGCGGAAAGGGATTGACCCGGGCCCGGTCCTGAAAGCAATAAAAAATGAAATTCAGGAACTGAACGAAAAAATACTTCCGCCTGATGTTGAAATTCAAACGGTTTACGACAGGCAAACCCTGATTGATTTCTGTTTGCATACAGTATTCCATAACGTATTGCTTGGGATAATCTTAGTGACAGCGGTCGTATTTCTTTTCATGCGTGACTGGAGGGCCACACTTATCGTTTCCCTCATCATCCCTCTCTCACTGCTCTTCGCGTTCATACTTCTGTATTCACGGGGTATGTTCGCCAATCTTATTTCAATAGGCGCAATTGATTTTGGAATTTTGATCGATGGGGCCGTAGTAATGGTTGAAGGGGTGTTTGTTGCTCTGGGTTACTATGCCATGGAAATCGGAATGGAAAAGTTCAACAAGGTTGCAAAACTTGGCATAATCAGGAAAACAAGTGTTGATATGGGGAAAGCCATTTTCTTTTCAAAACTAATAATAATAACGGCCCTGATCCCTATTTTCTCCTTTGAAAAAGTAGAAGGAAAATTATTTTCACCTTTGGCCTACACTCTTGGATTTGCTTTATTCGGCGCCTTATTTTTTACTCTCACTTTCGTCCCTGCGCTTGCAAGCAGCCTCCTTCATAAAAATGTAGTCGAGAAACACAATCCGCTTGTTTCGGGGATGATAAAATATTATGAAAAACTTTTCGACAGGGTGATGAGGAATAAAAAACTCAGTCTCGTGATTACCGCCACTGTTATTCTCATCGTTTTTTTCTTCGCGAAATTCCTGGGTACTGAATTTATTCCTCACCTGAATGAAGGTACGCTCTGGGTTGAAGGCAATGCCCCCATGAGCATATCTCTCAAAGAATCAAAGGCCCTTGCCGACAGCATCCGTTATGATTTAATGAGGTTCCCTGAGGTTAAAGAAGTGGTTTCACAGATAGGACGGCCCGACGATGGAACTGACCCGAAAGGATTTTATGATATTGAATGCCTCGTCGATCTGTATCCCCAGGAGCAATGGAAGTCTCACCTTAAAAAAGATGAGCTGATCGAATTAATGCAGAAAAAGCTGGATTCAAAATATATTGGCACGCTTTGGTCATTCTCACAGCCCATCATAGATAATGTTAACGAAGCTGTTGCAGGTATCAATGTAAACCAGGCAGTGAAAGTGTTCGGAGAAAATCTGGATACGATAACAAAAATTGCAGGGCAGGTTTGTGAAAAGATCCGCCCTATCTCTGGAATGGAAGACGTTGGCATCCTTAAAAACCTGGGACAACCTGAATTGAGCATTAAACTCGACAGGGAAAAAATGGCAGCGTACGGAATTTCAGCATCAGAGGCCAATACTGTTATTGAGATGGCTGTAGGAGGGAAGGCGGTTTCCAAATTATTTGAGGGCGAGAAGAAATTCGATATACGTGTAAGGTATGAGTTCCCCTTCAGGAAATCTGAGACTGAAATCGGTGACCTGATGATCCCGACAGCTTCAGGATCAAAAATCCCCCTTAAAGAAATTGCCAATATAAGCCTGAGCAGCGGTCCTGCATTTATCTACCGCGATAACAACAGGCGTTTCTCCGCCGTCGCTTTTGCTGTGCGCGGAAGGGATCTGGGAGGCACTGTAGCCGAGGGACAGAAGATCCTGGATAAAGAAATCAAGCTTCCAAAGGGATACTTCCTTCAATGGGTAGGGGACTATGAAAGTGAGATCAGGGCTATGACCCGATTGTCCATAGTTGTACCTATCAGTTTATGTATAATATTTATTATCCTGCTTATACTTTTCCGTAAGATCAGAGACGTGCTGCTTGTTTTGCTGAATGTCCCCTTTGCAATCGTCGGGGGTATTTGTGCACTCCTTTTTACAGGGACAAATTTTAATATATCTGCAGGCATAGGGTTTATAGCATTATTCGGGATTTGTATTCAGAATGGTGTCATTATTATTTCGGTGATCAAGCAAAACCTGGCTAACAGCATTCCCCTGAATAGTGCAATCAAAACCGGGGCGATCAGCCGCGTGCGCCCTGTTGTAATGACTGCATTGATGGCAATTTTCGGATTATTGCCTGCTGCTGTTTCAACAGGTATTGGTTCAGAAACCCAGAAGCCTCTTGCCATTGTTATTGTGGGAGGGTTGATAAGCGCAACAATACTTACACTTTTTATTTTCCCGGTAGTTATTCACAGGGTATACAGGGGAAAGCAGGTTTCATCGTGAAAGATAAAAGATCATCGTCAGGCAGGCAAGCCACAACATTTTACAAGTATTGTCAAATTGTATAAATTTGTCCGGGTCTATGATATCCAAATAAAATTCAGCATTATGTATCGCTTTCTTTTGATACTGCTATTATTCCCCCTCACCGTCATCTCCCAGGTCATGCCCCTGCATGACAACGATGTGCCCGAGGTGCTGATCTCCCAGACTTCGGTCCTCACAGGCCAGGATTTCAGGGATTACCTGAAAGGCAGCGGGGACATTTTTCTTGAATACGGATTCAGGAGCCTGCTTGTTCAGGACCTGAGATGGAAAGCGGAGCATGTGATCCTGGAAGCCTATGAAATGATTGACCCCACTTCGGCATACGGGATCTATTCCGTATCAAAAAACGGCTGCCTTATTAAAGACAGCCTGACACCGTTCGATTGCTTCTCCAGAGCGGGTTACCAGGCGGCTTTTGGAAGGTTTTACCTTAAGATCACCACCGATGTGCCCTCACCCGGGGATAAGGAGTTCTTCTCGGTCCTGACGAAAAAATTCATGAGCAATAATCCTGATTCACTGTTTCAGTTACCAGCTGTATTTCAGCAGAACCTGATCCGGCGTTTTGGCCGCGACCCATACTGCACAAAGGGGGTACTCGGAGTGAACCATTCACCGCTGCCATGGCAGAACCTGTTCACCATGGTCAGGAATACCATGTTCGTGGTCATCCTCCCTTTCGAACGGGATGTATATTTTGCCAGGATCAGTTTCACCGCCGAGAGTGATAAACTGACATTCCTTCAGCGTGCAGGCATGATGAACGGGTTCAACCCTGTCCCGAATATAACCACTTCGGACGGCCTTTACCGTGAATACCGGCAGATAGACGATAAAAATATTTATTTCCTTGAATGCCAGCTTCCGTTCTCAATATCCTCACTCGTTCCATGACCCTGAGATGCCTGCTGCTGTCAGCAATGTTCGCTCTTGCTCTCACCCTGCCATCTGCCGGAATGGGAAACAGTTCTGAAGACAGCCTTTCGAAAGCAGGTTCGCCTAAACATATCAAATCAACGAATTGCGATACATGCTGCATGCAGAAAGACCTTATCGATTTCTTTTTCAAGGGTAACAATCCTTTCTACAACAAGCATGAAAAACGTTTCCGTTTTTTTGCAATACCGCTTGTCGCTTACGATCCGGCAACCAGCGTTCAGTTAGGCGCAGGAGGCTCTTTCTCGCTTCAGTTAGGGAATGCCGAAAATACCAAACTTTCGGCGGGCGTGGCATCAGTGCTATATACCCTGAACCAGCAATTTTTTATCCAGTACAAGGGAAACATTTATTTCCCATACAATAAATGGTTCCTTCAAAGCGACTGGAGGTTTTATTTATTTAATCTTCCGACCTACACCCTGGGTACAAATAACCAGGTTGCAATTCCTACGGTACCCGGCTACAAAGCGGTACTAATTGACCCTTCCCTGAACGGGGTCTATCCTATGGATTACAACTGGATCAGGTTCTATAACGTCATCTCAAGGCGGCTTACCCCTTCAATTAACGTTGGCGTTGGATATCATATTGATATTCATTATAATATTTCGGACGACAACCTGGTGATCCAAAACGATACCTTGTATAACACACCTCATTTTGCTTACAGTACCCTGCATGGATTCAATCCTGGCCAATATATAACATCAGGGGTTAGCGCCAACTTTGTGTTTGATACCAGGGATGACCAGGTCAATGCCTACCGGGGTATTTTTGTAAACGTGAACTACCGCTACAACCCGACCTGGCTTGGAAGCAGTAAAAACAGTTCGACTTTGTGGACTGAGTTCAGGGCATTCATCCCTTTGTCACATCGTTGCCCGAGGCATCTCCTGGCCTTCTGGTATTATGGTTCCTTCCTTGTCAGCGGAAGACTTCCGTACCTGGACCTGATGAGTATCAGTTATGACCAGATGAATTCGTCGGGAAGGGGATATGCCCAAGGCAGGTACCGGGGAGAAGACTTTGTATACGGGGAAATGGAGTATCGTTTTCCAATCTCACCCCATACGCATATCCTGGGGGGAGTGATCTTTACAAATGTCACGACTGCTTCCAACCGCGACATGAAAGTGCCTCTTTTCGGCTATTTCCAGCCTGCGGCGGGGGTTGGTCTCAGGATCATGGTTGGGAAGCACGACCGTACAAACATAGCCATCGACTTCGGTGTCGGCAATATGTCAAAAGGCTTATACGTTCAGACTCAGGAAGTCTTTTAACAAGTACAAAGTACAAATTGAAAAAATAAATTTCAGGCCAATGAAAAGAAAGTTTAGTTTGTTTCTTCTGATGACCGCACTTTGTATCTCGGTCGCTGCCCAGCAAAGCAGTAAAAAGGAAGTGCCGCCCGAGGACAGGGTCAAGGAGATAGTTGACCGCATCGCAAAAAAGGTAACGATGACAAAAGGGCAAAAGGATTCAGTCACCCTTGCTTTTCTGCAGTTCATTGATGACATTCAGAAATACAATGCCCAGGGCAATGAGAAGCTCCTCGATCTGTTGTCCAAATCAAGGGATGATAAAGTAAAGAAGATACTTCGTGAAGATCAGAAATTTGACAATTACCTTGCGGTTTTAGCCGATATTAAAAAGCAGGTTGAGGAGAACCAGGGGCAGCAATACCGTCAGCCTCACCAGCAGGGTGGTCAGCATAACCATATGGGTGGAGGAATGCAGGGCGGTATGCCGGGAGGAGGATGATGCTGATCCCCATACTTTTACACCAGTTCATTTCGCATAGCATCCTGCCTGATGAAAATGAACAGGAGGATGGTGAAAGCCCATAGTGAAGATCCTCCGTAGCTGAAGAACGGCAGGGGAATTCCTATGACCGGTAAAAGTCCAAGGGCCATCCCGATATTGATGCCAAAGTGTATAAAAAACAGGGAAGCCACTCCATAACCATACAACCTGCTGAATTTTGAGCGCTGTCGCTCGGCATCCAGCACTATCCTGATCATCAGGCCAAGAAAGAGGGCGATCACAGTGAAAGACCCGATAAAACCATGCTCCTCCCCAACGGTACAGAAAATGAAATCGGTACTCTGTTCGGGCACGAAATTATACTTGGTCTGGGTTCCCTGCAGGAAGCCCTTGCCCCAGAACCTGCCGGAACCTATAGCAATAAGCGACTGGTTCACGTTATACCCAGCCCCTTTAAGGTCGGTATTATTCCCCAGCAGTACATTGATCCTCTGCCTCTGGTGAGGTTCAAGCACATGGTAAACGGCAAAGTGCACCGAAAAAACCAGGCCTGAAGAAGCAAGGAATATGGCCAGGGCTATCAGCAGGTTTTTAGTACGCCTTCGGCTGCGGATGTAGATCAGGCCTGAGATCACGAACAGAACAGCCACCAGAATGAATTTATTGACAACAAGCGCAAGTACTCCCAATACGGGAAGGACCAGCAGCGCCAGCAGGACATAACCGGAAAGGCCAACCCTGTATAGGACCAGCACAAAGCATAAGAAAACAAGCGCCGATCCGGTATCATGCTCCAGGAGGATAAGCAAGGCAGGCAGGACGATAATGGATACGGCAATAACCAGGTTTTTAGGAGTTTTTATGTTCCTCTCAAGGTATCCCAGGAATTTCGCCAATGCCAGGGCGGTGGCCATCTTGGCGAATTCGGCTGGCTGTATCCCGAATCCCCCGATGGCAAACCATGATTTGGACCCGGCTATCTCCCTGCCGGCAAAGATAACCACGACCGACAACAGCAGGAAGAAGCCATAAATGAAGTACGAAAACTGGGAAAAGAATTTCGGATCGATGATAAGAATGCTGATGGCAAGCACCAGGGAAGCAAATATGAAAACCATCTGCTTGCCGTATTTCTGGTGAAGATCGGTAATATGCTGATGACTGTCGTTATATACGGCGGCATAAATATTAAGCCAGCCCATGAATACAAGGGCCAGGTAAAGGATGACCAGCACCAGGTCAATCCGGTAAAAAATGCCCTTTTCCGTTTTCATTGCCGATATTAATTCCATGGATAAGATCAGCATTCATCATGCGCTCTTCAAGGTCCTTGCGATTGACGGTCCTTCGTAAATATTTTTCAAGCATCAGGCTGGCGATCGGGGCTGCCCATGCGGCACCGAAGCCCGCATTTTCAACCACCACCGAGATTGCGATCTTTGTATTCAATTTAGGTGCAAATGCGATAAAGATGGAATGGTTCTTGCCGTGAGGGTTCTGGGCTGTTCCTGTTTTTCCGCAGAAGTCAATGCTGTCGATCTTTGATGCGCGTGCGGTCCCTTCCGAAACCACATCAGCCATCCCCTCAACAACAATATCGAAATAGGCTGTATTTACGTCGGTGGACTTTTTTTCCCTGAAGCCGGGATTGATGGAATCCTTTTTCCCTATTGCCCTGATTATATGGGGGACATAGTACCAGCCGCGGTTGCTGATGGTGGCCGCAAGATTGGCCAGCTGAAGGGGGGTGATCCCGATCTCTCCCTGGCCTATCCCCAGTGAAATGATCGTCATCGATCTCCATCGGTCTTTCCCGTGGTATTTGTCGTAATAGGCGGGTGAAGGGATGTTCCCGTTAAGTTCACCGGGGACGTCGAGGCCGAGTTTTCGTCCGAGCCCGAAACTCATCACTTCTTTTCTCCAGTGTTCGTAAGCCTGGCGGGTGCTGGTGTAAATCCTGTTGTCGATGATCGACCTGAACACCCTGCAGAAATAAGTATTGCAGGAGATCTGTATGGCGCCTATAAGGTTAAGAGGGGAAGGATGGGAATGGCATCCCACCATTTTACCGTTGCCAATGCTGAAGCCTCCCGGGCATCCGTAAGTTGTTGTGGGGAAGAGGACCATATCCTGCTGGCCTACCAGTGCATCCACCAGCTTGAAGGTTGAGCCCGGAGGGTACATGGCCATCAGGGCACGGTTGAAGAGAGGCTGGTAAACGGTATCGAGCACCAGGTTCCTGTAATTCTTTTTCCTGATATTGCCCACGAGTAAATTCGGATCATAGGAGGGGCTTGTGATGAGGCAGAGGATCTCCCCGGTGGAAGGCTCGATAGCAACGATGCTTCCTTTTTTATTGGCCATAAGTTTCTCACCATACTCCTGCAGTTCCTGGTCGAGGGAAGAATACAGGTCGGTCCCTGCATAGGCAAGAGTGTCGTATTTCCCGTCCTGGAAGCTGCCTTTATCACGGTTAAGCACATCCACCACCCGTATTTTCATCCCTTTTTCTCCCCTGAGCAAACCTTCGTAGGATTTTTCGATCCCGTTAACGCCAACATAATCCCCTGATTTGTAATAGGGATCAGAATCAATGATGTCGGGATTGGCTTCTCCGATATAACCGAAAGTATGGGCGGCAATAGGATAAGCATATTTTCTGAGTGTACGCGATTGAACAAAGAACCCCGGGAAACGGAACAGCTTTTCTTCAAGAAATCCGTAGTTTTCGCGGGTTATCTGGGCTTCAAAAATGGATTGGCGGTAAGGCGAATAATTCCGGGCTTTGATCATCCTCCTGATAAATTCATCCTTGTCAATCCCGATGAGCCTGCAGAGTTCCATGGTATCGACATTCTTAGCCTGGCGGGGTATGACCATGAGGTCATAGGCAGCTTCATTGTAAACAAGAAGTTTCCCGTTACGGTCATAAATAAGTCCCCTTGCAGGGTACTGGGTGATATACCTGAGGACGTTATTGTTTGCCGACAGTATGTACTTGTCGACCAGGATCTGCACATATACGAGCCGGGCAATAAAAATCATCCCGACCGCAAGGAATATTCCTATGATGATCAACCTTCGGTAAGCCAGAGCTCTTTCCATTCCTGTTTATGGCCTTCTGACTATAATCATCGGAGTAAAAACCACATTGCTCTTATGCAAGGCACGGTCATAGATGAACATCGAGAACATGATCGTGTCCCAGACAGGTGCAGGATTAAGGGGTATGGTATCAACAATGATCCCTTTGATCGCCTTGTTGGGATCATTGGGGGTAAGGTTTGGTATACGGTAACGGAGGGGGGGATTCAGGGTTGTATCTTTCACAAAAATCCCGTTCTTTTTTTCGTATAGATCGATGAAATAATCGTAGTAGAAATAGCTGGCGGTGTCGAAAGGAGGGCTAAGGTCCCAGGGGTTCAGCCCGATATCCCCGTCGCCGTCCTGGAAAGTGATGGTAAGCACCCCGGTCTTTGCGATCTTCGTGGTGTCAAACATATTATAATAATCTGCAAAACCAATCTGGGGGATCTCTGAGAAAGATTCTTTTTTCACGCACGAAAAAAGCAATGTGAGGCAAACTGCGGCAGGCAGGAGGATGAAAACTGACTTCCTGAGTTTCCCTTTTGTTCCCATGGGATGCCTGAATTTTTAATACATTTGGACCCTCGCAAAGATATGAAAAATAACGCATTTCGGGGTAATGGAAGCAGGAAAACTTAAAGAAAGGATTTTCCTGACCGGCAGCAAGGCGGAATTTGAAGACCTGGCCCTTGAGGTCTTCCGTTTCCAATATGAAAACTGCATGGTATACCGTGAATTTGCCGATGCAGTGTCGCGCAATCCGGGCAATGTAAGCCATTACACCAGGATCCCTTTTATACCCGTGGAATTTTATCAGTCCAGGGAGATCATATGTTCCGGGCTTGAGCCTGTGATGGAATTTCAGAGCAGCGGAACCACAGGCTCGGTCCCCGGCCGGCACCTGGTTGCCGATAAGGAACTGTATGACATTTCCCTGCTGAAGGGTTTTACTCATGCTTACGCGGACCCGGCCGGGTTCACATTCCTTGCCCTTACGCCCGGGCCGGAAGAAAGGCCCCATTCATCGCTCATTTATATGATAGCTAAGCTGATGCAGCAGAATCCCCGGCTTCGGCATGGATTTTTCCTGAATGATCCCGAGACACTGCTGAAGCGGCTTTCGGACCATGATACTGAACAGGGGAAGACCATTCTCATAGGTCTTACTTACGCCCTTCTTGATTTTGCAGACAGGTATCCCGGGGACTACCCCGGCCTGGTCATCATAGAAACCGGGGGTATGAAAGGCCGGCGTAAGGAGATTACCAGGGCCGAGCTTCACAGCCGGCTCAAAGACGCGTACTCATCCGCAGTGATACATTCAGAATATGGTATGACTGAGTTGCTTTCGCAGGCCTGGTCAAAACAGGAGGGAATTTTTAATCCCCCTCCATGGATGAAAATTATGGTGCGCGAGGTGAATGACCCGTTCTGCTGGTGCATATCCGGGCGCACAGGAGGGATTAGCATCATCGATCTTGCCAATCTTTTTTCCTGCAGTTTCATAGCCACCCAGGATCTTGGCAGGGTAAGCCCGGACGGAAGTTTTGAAGTACTCGGGAGGTTTGACTCAAGCGACCTTAGGGGCTGTTCCCTTATGATACAGGAGTAAGGATCTCCGCAGAATCATTCCTGGGCGAATTCACCAGTTTTGAAATTTTATATGTTTTCATTTTTGCTGCCGGATAAGGTTTCAGCATACCCAGGAGCTCGGAATCGGACAAGGGTGACAGCCAGGGTTTCTCGTCTGCTTCGTTAAGGATTACCGGCATCCTGTCGTGGATCCCGTTCATCAGTTCATTCGGAGAGGTGGTAAGAATGGAAAAGGAATGGATGATCTCCCCCTCGGAACTGGTCCACCGGTCCCAGATCCCTGCCATGGCAAAGAGCCTTTCATCCTTCATCAGGATACGGTATGGGGTTTTATCAGCGTCTTTCTGCCATTCAAAGAAGCTGTCGGCGGGGACCAGGCAGCGCCTGCTTCTGAAAGCATTTTTATAGGACGGTTTTTCGAGGATCGTTTCTGATTTGGCGTTGATCATTTTATAACCGATTGATCTTTCCCTGGCCCATGAGGGAATAAGTCCCCAGTGATAGAGGCTGATCTCTCGCGGATCAGTGCTGGATATCACTGCAAGCTCCTGCCCCGGGGCACAATTATACCTGGCTTTGTAAATCGCAGTGCGCACCCTCACTCCGAAACGTTCTTCTATGAGTTCATCCACTGCTGCAAATGAGTACCTTCCGCACATAACTTTGATCTTTAATCCTTTTCTGAACGAATAACAGGTTAAAGTTAGGATTTTTTTTTATTTTTGGTACTTAAACCAATCTACCAGATGGAACAACCCAGACCCGGGACATCAAAACACAGTCATGAAAGGCATGGCAGGACGCATCATTCCGGTAAGCCTAATCCATACAGGCGGGTCGAAACCATCATTACAAAACATTTTTTCAGGATCATCGGCCTTGTATTAATTATAGCCGTAGTCGGGTATTCTGTATTATCACTCGATAAGCTCAGGGTTGTTGTGAAACAGATCGTTTTGCATGAAAAGGTAGTTCAGCAGCCGGCACGGGCACTTTCGGCAGGCCAGGCTAAAGTTATTCAGCCTGTTATGGCTCCGGCGGCAGAATACAGACCGGGGGATGTTCAGATGATGGCTGTGTTTTGTACTCTAACCTGCATGTTTTTTGCTTTCCTTTTTCTTTTTTCCATCCGTATTCACAGGAAGGAGATCCCGAGAATATCCATCGTTGTGTTTTATGCCCTTACTTTCCTGCTGGCCAGGAAATATGGCTGGCAGATCCACCTGCTTTTCCCGATGATCCTGATATTCTCAGCGTTTCTCTTTTATTCAGGTATAAGGCTGCATTCCATGCTTGCCGGGAAATGGAATTACCTTGTATGCTGGGGGGCTTTCATAACATGGTGGGCTCTGAAAATGATGGTCGGGGGAAATGCAGGCTTACTTACGGGCTTCTTTTTTTACGGTTTTCTCTTTTACCTGTTGTTCCTGTTCCTGGGAGCTTACGGAGGCTTCAGCGGGCATCATAAATTCTCAGAGTACACCGAGGCTGGCCTTACCATTCTCAACGGAACCCTTTTTTATATGATGGGGATTCTCAGCCTTGTAAAATTCGGGCATATGGATTATGCCTGGGTGTTTTCCCTGGCTGTTGCATCGGCCAATATAGGGATACTGTTCCTGTATGCAGCAGCAGGCAAAAGACCTGAGCCCGGGCCTTATATTTTTCCTGCCTTTGTCATGCTCAGCCTGGTTTTTCCTTTTATCTTCCATGCCAATGCCATTATATTGTTTCTTGCAATACTGTCCTTCCTTCTGCTTTTCTATTCAAAATTCAGCGGTGACCGTGTTGCAGTGATCACTGCCTTTGTCGCCATCGTGATGATGCTGCTTGTATATTTCAAGGATTGGTTCTTCCAGTATATTCCTGAAGCCTTTTTTGGCAATGTGCTCGCGAACCCGGCCATGATGATGAAAGGATTGGTTGCAGGCCTTGTGATATTTCCCGTAATGGTCATCAACAGCAGGCTGGTAAGAAAACTGCATGTCGGCTTTTCAAAGGAATGGTTCAGCCGCAGGAGCTACCAGAGATTTTTCAAAGGAATCAACCTGGTGGTGCTTTACCTCTCAGGTTTCTGGGTTATAAATTATTTTGTCCTGGTTTGGTCGAAGAATCCGGACCTGAATTACCTGAGCTGGTTCGGGTATAATTGTATTTTTTTCATCATTACCATCCCTTTGCTTTCGTTACAGAAATCAAAGTTTGCCATGCCGGCTGTTGGTTTTGCACTTTTCTTTACCCTGGCTTATCCCACGCTTATTCATTTCACAAATGTGGAAATGAGGAATGAGATTTTGCAGCATGAAAACCTTGCAAAACTTGCATTCTGGTTTCACTATCCTGTAGTTGCGCTTTTCATTGCAGAGATCATTATCCTGGGCGTCTTCATCAGGAAGGCCCAGGAAACAAGTTCATTACTTATACGTGTTTTCACGGCCTATTTACTGCTGACCCTGCTGTTCATTCTCTTGTCGGAATATGACCATTTCAGCATATGGACAGGCCTGAGACGGGGGATCACCATTGATGAGATAGTATTGGCCAACCGGGTGATTCCTTATACTATAATCCTGCTTTCTTATTCTGTAATAATACTTGGAGCGGGAATGGCGATGCGGAACAGGCTCCTGCGTTCAGCAGGCCTGATATTATTGTCGGCGACCCTGGTAAAAATGCTCTTTATTGATGTAAGGGCATTGAGCGGGATGACCCGCTCGGTTATTTTGTTATCAGTTGGTTTGATGGTATTGATATTGTCGTTCATGTTTCCAAGGCTTAAAAGGTATTTCAGGCAGCGTGAGCATGATTCAAAAGGGATCGTCAGGCGACCTCATCACCGCTCCCGCCGCAAGCCTCATACCATTCCCATAAAACAAATAAATCCTGCTGAAGATGAAGCATTATAATATTACTATCACCGGACGTGTACAGAAAACCGGGTTCCGATTTTCGGCCATGCAGGCTGCCTACCGCTATGGGGTGCATGGGTTTGTAAAGAATGTGGATGGCGACAAGGTTTATATTGAAGCCGAGGGGGAGGAAAGCAATCTTGATGATTTTCTCAAATGGTGCCAAAAGGGGCCCATGGGAGCCAAAGTTGATGGGGTTGAGGTTGTTGAGGGGGAAGTGAAGAATTTCGGGTCATTTGATATGATAAGTTCAAGAGTATAATAGAGTTTCGAATATTGATCTTAAATAGAATAATCGAATACTCGAATAACGAATTAAGAAGTACGAATTAACATATAAGTACTGAAAATTCAAAATTCATTGTTCGTTATTCGAGTATTCGATTATTCAGACTCCTTTCCAGCTTTTTTCCTTCAACTATTATCACAATTTCTCCCTTTACAGTTTTATTGCTGAAATGAAGAATGAGCTCTTCCAGGCTACCCCTTGCATTCTCCTCGTAGATCTTTGAAAGTTCCCGGGAAACACAGGCGTAGCGGCCGGGTCCGAAAAATTCTGCAAACTGGGTAAGTGTTTTGACAAGCCTGAAAGGGCTTTCGTAAAAAACCATGGTCCTTTCTTCAGCAGCAAGCTCCCTGAGCCTGGTCTGCCGTCCCTTTTTATGGGGAAGGAAACCTTCAAAAATAAAATGGTCTGAGGGGATTCCACTGTTAACCAGGGCCGGGATCAAGGCTGTTGGCCCGGGCAGGCATTCCGCAGGAATGCCTGCCCGGATGCATGCCCTGATAAGAAGGTAGCCTGGATCGCTGATCCCGGGAGTGCCGGCATCGCTGACCAGGGCAACGACCGACCCTGCCTGTAAACGCTCAATGAGGTTCTCAACCGTGCGGTGCTCGTTGAACTGGTGGTGAGAATGCAGAGGCTTATCAATGCCGTAATGCCTGAGAAGGTTGGCAGTGTTACGTGTATCCTCTGCCAGGATCAGGTCCACCTCCTTAAGTATTCTCAGAGCCCGGAGCGTAATGTCTTCGAGATTACCAATAGGCGTTGGGACTATGTATAACTTACCTGACATTTATATAATTCGTAATTGTCAATTTCTTCTTTTTGAATACTCGAATAACGAATAACGAATAACGAACTCGGATTATATTCTAAATTCAACATTCGAGTATTCGAGTATTCGAGTATTCATCTTCAGCCCCATCACTTTACCACTAGTTTAAACCCCACCCCGTGCACATTGATCAGTTCCACACCCGGATCTTCCTTCAGGTACTTCCGTAGTTTAACAATATAAACATCCATACTGCGGGCATTGAAATAACTGTCGTCATTCCATATCTGCGTCAGGGCAATCGAACGGTCGAGGACCTCATTGGCATTCACGCAGAGTAGCCTCAGCAGCCCGGCTTCCTTTGAAGTCAGCTTTTGTTCCCTGCCCTGAATGGTAAGCACCTGCCGGTCGAAATCAAAAGTATATTTCCCTACCGAAAAAACATTTTCATTCCCTGCTGTTTTCCCTCCCTCTTCACTCCGCCTGAGAATTGCCTGCATCCTCATTAAAAGCTCTTCCATGCTGAAAGGTTTGGTGATATAATCATCAGCCCCGGCCTCAAAGCCTTTCAGCTTGTCTTCCTGCAGGACTTTTGCCGTTAGAAACAACATTGGCACCTTCCTGTTTATAGCCCTGATCTCCTTTGCAGCAGCAAACCCGTCTTTCACAGGCATCATGATATCGAGAATCACAAAATCAATTTCTTTTTTCACGAACATCTCCACAGCTTCCTGGCCGTTTACACATAAAGTTGTGCTGTAACCTTTTGCGTCAAGGTAATTCTTCAGGATATTGCCCAGGTTGCGGTCATCTTCAGCCAGTAACACATTAACACTTCCTTTTTCCATGCCTTCGATTTTTTACTCTTTATAAATAAACGGAAAAAACACTTTAAACTTGCTTCCCTTGTTAACTTCACTCTCAATACTTATTTTTCCGTGATGTTCTGCCACGATTGCCTTGACATAACTTAAGCCAAGCCCGAACCCCCGTACATCCTGTATATTCCCTGTCGGGACACGGTAAAGTTTGTCAAAAATCTTTTTCTGTTCCGATTTGCTGATCCCGATGCCGTTATCCTCTATGGTGATCTGGATCCCGTTCCCCGAATTTTCAGTGCTGATCCTGATCATCGGTTTTTTCGGGGAATATTTATTGGCATTGTCAAGCAGGTTGTACACCAGGTTGGTCACATGAACCTTATCGCCTTCAATCCTGGGATTTGATGCATAAAAACTTTTAATAATGACCCCGTCCTTGATCTCCACCTGTATCCTTATGTTTTTTACAACATCATGAATGATATCATGGATGTTGATAATCTCGCGCTTCATTTTAAGCTCTCCCGAGTCAATCACCGCGGTTTGCAGGATTTTCTCGGCCATGCCTGCAAGCCTTTTATTTTCTTCCTGTATCATGTTGACATAAGAGGACGCAACCTCGGGCGATCCTGCCACATCCCGGTCGTTCATGGCCTCGCAGGCCAGGGAGATCGTCGCGATGGGCGTCTTGAACTCATGGGTCATGTTGTTGATGAAGTCATTCTTCATCTCCGAAAGACGTTTTTGCCTGAAAACTGTTGCAATGGTATAAGTAAATGAATATACGATCACAATGATAAGCACCAGGGAGATCAGCAGCATTCCCCATAACTCGGTCAGAAGGAACCTCTGCTCATTGGGGAACGAGATCAGGAGGTATTCGGGAGGAGTGAAAATATCGCTCTGGAACAATGGGAATGCATACCCTTTTTCAAATAATTCTTTCCTGTAATTAGGGGATTTCTCGATCAGGTAGGCCTCGTTCTCGGGTTTATAAATGCCGAATTCAAAGCGGGTGTCAATTCCCCTCAGGTTAAGTTCCCTTGAAATCAGCGAATCCAGGATGTTCTTATTCAGAAATTCGTCATATTGCAGATGGGGATTGATGTTGAGTAATCCCTCGGGCTTGGATTTTTCTATGGAACGGCGTTTTTCAAGAAGCTCGATCTTCGATACAACTTTCGTGATGGCTTCATTCACGCTGCGGCGGAAATTGGCTTCCTTCACCGACGAGGCATTCCTGATCCAGTAGATCTGTATCCCCATCAGCCCCCCGAGGGCAAGGGACATCACAACAATAGTCAGTATGATAAACCGCCTGTTCATTATACAAAAGTAAGCGAAAAAGCCGACTTACTGTTTTAACACTTTTTAACGTATATTAATAATCCTTAACATTTGCGCATTGAGGGCAGACGTATATTTGTAACCTGATTGCTGGGCAGAGAAGAAACAAGAAAACTTTTATGCAGCAGTAATGTGTGCAAGTTAAGTGAGACAACGTTTTGTTTATTGATTAAAATCCCGGACCGGTTCCGGGATTTTTTTTGTTTTAATTTATGTGGATGAAGGAGCTGGTCACTAAACGAATTACCTCTTACAAGTTGCATCCGGTATTAAGCGCGAAACACATCACACAAGCCGCCTTAGATAATAACAGCGAAATACATCACACAAGCCGCATCAGGTACAAGGAGCGAATTGTTTCTTGTTTGGCCTCGGGAATTTGCCAGTATGAGCGACGCAGTAACGTCAGCGGCGATGTGATGTATGAGCGTAAGACGTAGTAACGTCAGCGGCGGTGTGATGTACGAGCGAACAGTCCCGCCACAACCTTCTCAATCACCTCCGGAAAATACTTATACTCCAGCTCATGTATCCTCGCAGCCAGGCTTTCGGGAGTGTCATCCGGCATCACCGGGCAACGAGCCTGGAAAATAATATCGCCTTCATCATACTTTTCATTCACGTAATGTATGCTGATGCCCGATTCAGCATCACCTGCCTCTATCACCGCTTTGTGAACCCTCATACCGTACATTCCTTTTCCGCCGTATTTCGGAAGAAGGGCCGGGTGGATATTGATGATCCTGCCCGGATACATCCCCAGCAGGGAAGAGGGAATCAGCCAGAGAAAGCCGGCAAGGACAATGAAAGTAATATCATGTTTGATGAGCAGGTGAGGGATCTCATTAGTTTCATAAAATGTTTTACGGCTGAAAACTTGAGAGGGGATCCCGAGATTCCTGGCCCGGCTCAGGACAAATGCTTCAGGGTTGTTGCTTAAAATAAGGCTGACCCGTATGGAAGGATGGTTAGCGAAATATTCCGAGATCCTCTGGGCATTGGTCCCGCTTCCTGAAGCCAGGATCACTATATTTGTCATGATTATCAGTTTCAAAAACAAAAATACAAAACCAGGCGGGTATACCGAAACCTAACCTGTAATTTATAAGTTGCTGAAATTTAATTTTTAACGAAACCTAACATTACCCAATAGTCCTGATAATCAATAACTTGATTTTTATAAATGTTAAAAAATCTTAAAATTCTTTGGTGGCTACATGGAAATTACTTCCTTTGCACTCCTTTAACCAAAAAATTTAAAGAAACATGTCTGACATTGCAGCAAAAGTTAAAGCTATCATTGTTGATAAGCTTGGTGTTGATGAAAGCGAAGTTACACCTGAAGCAAGTTTCACAAATGACCTGGGTGCTGACTCCCTGGACACTGTTGAGCTCATCATGGAATTTGAAAAGGAATTCGATATCGCTATCCCCGACGATCAGGCTGAGAAGATCAGTACCGTTGGTGAAGCAATCGCTTATATCGAAAACAACACCAAGTAAGGATCTTTACTCCTTTCTTTTATGAAGACCATTACCCCCCTGACAGGGGGTTCTCCTTTAACAAAAGTATTTTTAACCATTAATTAAAAAGCTTTGAGACGAGTTGTTATAACTGGCCTTGGTGCGATTACACCCCTGGGTAATACCGTGGCGGAGTATTGGGATAACCTGGTTAAAGGAGTAAGTGGAGCAGGGCCGATCACAAGGTTTGATCCCTCTAAATTCAAGACCCGTTTTGCATGCGAGGTTAAGAATTTCAAGCCTGAGGATTATTTCGACCGCAAGGAAGTCAGGAAATATGACACTTACGCCCACTTCGGCATGATATGTGCCGACCAGGCAGTTGTTGATTCCGGCCTTGATCTTGAAAAAGTCGACAAGGACAGGGTAGGGGTTATCTGGTCTTCCGGTATCGGAGGTCTGGATACTTTCTATCAGGAAGTTTCCGCCTTTGCAAAAGGTGACGGCACTCCCCGCTTTAATCCGTTTTTTATCCCGAAGATGATTGCCGACATTGCAGCCGGCCATATTTCAATAAAATATGGATTCCGTGGTCCTAACTTCGCTATCGTTTCGGCTTGCGCCTCCTCCGCCAATGCCCTGGTAGACGCCATGCTGTATATCAGGAACGACATGGCCGATGTTTTTGTTGCCGGGGGGTCGGAGGCTGCCATCACCCCTGTTGGCATTGGTGGTTTTAATGCCATGCATGCCCTTTCAACCCGTAATGATGATCCGGCTACTGCCTCCAGGCCATTTGATAAAGACCGCGATGGTTTTGTCATGGGCGAAGGAGCTGGCGGGCTTATCCTGGAAGAACTTGAACATGCAAAAGCAAGAGGAGCCACCATCTATGCGGAAATTGCAGGAGGAGGTGTCTCTGCCGATGCATACCATATGACTGCTCCCCATCCTGAAGGACTTGGCGCAATCATTGCAATGCGCAACGCCTTAAAAGATGCCGGGATGACTATTTATGATATTGATCATATCAATACTCATGGTACTTCGACCCCGGTTGGTGACATTGCCGAGCCCAAAGCTATCCTCGGACTTTTCGGGGAACAGGCCTACAACATCAATATCAATTCGACCAAGTCAATGACAGGCCATCTTTTAGGAGCTGCCGGCGCAATCGAACTGATCTCAGCGGTCATGGCAGTAAGGAACAATATCGTTCCTCCCACTATCAATCACTTTACCGATGATCCGGAACTGGACCCCAGGTTGAATTTTACATTCAATAAAGCCCAGGAAAGGGTTGTGAATACAGCACTCAGCAATACCTTCGGTTTTGGCGGACATAACGCCACACTGATAGTGAAGAAATATTAATCTGCCCGCCTTGAAGTTCAGGACAACAAAAACGGTCCGCTTCGATAATAATTCCGATAAACAGCTCAGGCGTGCTATAAAAAATATTTTCGGGTTTCGTCCCGGAAATATTTTTTTATACCGGCTTGCATTCACGCATAAGTCGGCCAGCCAGGAAACCATTAAAAACCTCCGGGTCGATAACGAACGCCTTGAATTCCTTGGAGATGCCATTCTCGATGCCATCTCTGCCGATTTCCTGTTCAGGACTTTCCCGGCAAAGGACGAGGGATTCCTGACCGAAATGCGTTCCAGGCTGGTAAGCAGGGCCCAGCTGAACAACCTTTCGAGGAAAATGGGGATCGAAAACCTGATCCAGCTTGATAATTCCTCTTCAGGGGTGTTCAAATCCTTTAAAGGAGATGCATTCGAAGCCCTAATAGGAGCGATCTACCTCGATAAAGGCTTTGCTTTTACACAGAAGGTCATTTTAAAGAGTGTCATAGGCCATTATATTGATATGGATGAACTTGTAACCCAGGAAGTAAATTTTAAAAGCAAGGTCATCGAATGGGCCCAGAAGGAGAAAAAGCAATTAAATTTCAACGTTGTCCAGGAGGTCGGAAGCGGTTATAAAAAACAGTATCTCGTGGAACTGACCATAGAAGGACAGCCCTGCTCAAGGGGGCAGGACTATTCCATCAAAGGAGCCGAACAAAGCGCTTCCCAGAAAGCATGGCTTAAAATAAACGGGGAATCCTTGGAAAAGGACTGACGTTTCACTATATTTGTTATGATCAATCGCTTTGGTCATGGCAAAAAAAATCATACTCGAATCACGCGCCGAGCCTACCTGCTTTACCATTATAGGAATTTCCTGTCACCTGAAAGATTACCGTCTCTCGTTCCTGCTTAACCAGAACATGCCTGCGGACTTCAAAAAAATGGCAGACTTTCCCGGGGTCTTCAGCCTCTATTTTTATGTGGATGAGGAATGCCGGAACTCTTTCTATCTTCTGAGCAACCGTAACGAAGAAAAGTTGCTCTTTCCTGAATTAAAGCAAACTGATTTTATAATGCTTCTGGATGGCCCTGTAAAAAAGGCCAGGCGTGATCGCCTGCTCAAAACGATACGTGCAATACCAAATGTGTTAACTGCGTTTGACATCCAGGTCGGAAGCCTGAAAAACTTTCCTGGTTTTCTAGCCGACCTTGAACTTCATTTTATGGCAATCTCGAAAGAGAACAAAACCAATAACCCCAAACTTACCAAAAAATAAGGAGGCACCTATGTTTGAAGAACTGAAAAAATCGATCGATAAAGGTCTTGATTATGCCTTTATGACCACCGAAAAGCTTGCAAATGCAGCTAAGGAAATGGCAAAGGAAAATAACCTGACGAAAGAAGAAGCAAAAAAACTGCTCGATCTCCTGGTAAAAAAATCAGAAGAAACAAAGAAAACCATGGAAGAAAACTTCCAGGAACTGGTAAAGGCCTCGCTGAAGAAAATGAACATCCCAACCAAGGATGAGATAAAAAAGCTCGAGGACCGCATCAAGAAGTTGGAAGTTTCAAAGAAACCGGTTGCCAAACCCAGGCCGAAAGTTGTTAAAAAATAGTGATATCAGGTAGCGAGAAAACAGGTAGCGAGGTAGCGAGAAGTGAGGTAGCGAAATATGAAGATTTCGCTTATATTTTCACTTTTTGTTTCGCTACCTCGCTACCTCACTACCTCGCTACTTATTTCAGAATTTATGAGGATTTCACAGATCAGCCTGGCCATGCACGAGATCGGAAGGGCCAGGGAAATACTGGGTATATTAATCAAATACGGCTTCCAGGACTGGGTCAGTAAGAACGGCCTTGGCAAGTACCTGGTTACGAAGAAGCGCCTTGCCCGGATTGAGCAGTTCAATCAATGGGAAAGGATAAAGCTGGCAATAGAGGAGCTTGGTCCTACTTTCATTAAATTCGGGCAGATACTTGCCGACCGGCCTGATATTCTCGAGGAAGAACTCAGGAATGAGCTGAAAAAACTCCAGGATGAAGCCGATCCCATGCCCGATGATATTGCCATAGAGGCAATTGAAAAAAATCTCAGCTGCAGCATAACTGACATTTTCAGCAAATTCGACAAGAACAGGCTGGCGTCTGCTTCTATGGCTCAAACCTACAGGGCAACGCTGCTCAACGGCGAGGAGGTCTGTGTAAAGATCCAGAGACCGGGGATTGATAAAAAAATAAACCTTGACCTGCATCTCATGAATTATTTTGCTGCGAGGATGCAAAAAAACAATCCCGAGATGGAAGCCATCAATGCAGTGGGGATTGTAAGGGAGTTCGGTAACACCATTAAAAAAGAACTTGATTTCAGGCATGAGGCAGCCAGCGTGATCAGGTTCAGGCATAATTTCGAAAACGATACCGACATTTATGTGCCAAAGATCTATACCCAGTTTACCGGTCAGCGCATCCTTGTTGAGGAATTTGTAAGCGGTATCAAGGTGTCGGACATGGCGTCTCTCAATGCAGCAGGGTTTGATACCATGCTTCTTTCAAAGAATGCAGTGAGGCTGATGTTTGACCAGCTTTTCAAACATGGTTTCTTCCATGCCGATCCTCACCCGGGGAATATTTTTATCCTTCCGGGCAATGTGATCAGTTTTATTGACTTCGGTATGATGGGCTCCCTGAGGGAGGAACACTTAAATTTTCTCGGAAAGTATACCCTTGGCTACCTCGAGAGGGATGCTCATAAAATGACCGAAGCGCTTCTGCTGGTCTCAGGTAAAAGGCATTATACCCGTTCGCATGAGCTGGAACATCAAATCAACGACCTTCTGGCGCATTACAAGTACCTTTCCATCGATGAGATGGATTTCGGGAAGATCATGACAGAATCGGTGGATATACTTGTCAGGTATGGTTTGCGGATGCCCGCAGGCATATACCTCCTCGCTAAAGCGCTGATGGCGATAGAACGGGTTGCTGTTGTGCTTAACCCGGGTATTGACTTTGCGAGTGAAATGAAGCCCTACGCAACCGAGCTGATTTCACGTCAGTTTGACCCGAGGGTGATAGCCCGCGAGGTTTTTGAATCCCTTACCGAATATTACCGCCTTATAACCGAACTCCCGTCGGACCTCAACGAGATCATAAGCAGGATCAAGGAAGGCCGGTTCAAAACGCAGATAGAGATAAAAGGGTTCGAACCCATCATTGAGCATATGGATATGGTGGGGAACAGGCTGGCTATAGCAGTTGTACTCGCTGCGCTTATCATAGGGGCATCCATCCTTTCTCAATGGGAACAGGTTCGCTGGATAGGGACTGCCGTCTTCTGCCTCGCCGGGATCTTTGGCTTCTGGCTGCTGGTAAAGCTGCTTCGGAGAAACAAATTCTGAAATTAAGATTGAATACTCGAATACTCGAATACTCGAATTTTGAATTGCGAATGATTGGAATTACTTAAAATTCAAACTTCGTAATTCGTTATTCGATTATTCGAGTATTCATTTCAATACCGGTCACAGGGTCCCGGTGAACTGCTTCAGGAACCTCAGGTCATTCTCGAAAAACAGGCGAAGGTCCTTCACCTGGTACTTCAGCAGGGTGATCCGTTCAATCCCCATTCCGAAGGCAAAACCCGTAAAGATTTTACTGTCGATTCCGCAGTTATCAAGCACTGCAGGGTCAACCATGCCGCATCCAAGGATCTCAACCCAGCCGGTATATTTGCAAATATTGCATCCCTTTCCGCCGCAGATATTGCAGGAAACATCAAGTTCCCCCGAAGGTTCCGTAAACGGGAAGAACGAAGGCCTGAGGCGGATCTCGGTATGCTCCCCGAACATTTCACGGGCGAAGTAAAGCAAAGTCTGCTTCAGGTCCATGAATGAAACATTATAGTCCACATACAGCCCTTCCACCTGGTGAAAGATACAATGGGCTCTTGCCGAAATGGCCTCATTCCTGAATACCCGGCCGGGGAATATCTTCCTGATCGGGGGTTTCGAATTCTCCATCGTCCTTATCTGGACCGATGAAGTATGTGTACGCAAAAGAATTTCAGGGTCAGTGGCAATGAAAAAAGTATCCTGCATATCCCGGGCAGGATGTTCGGGCGGGAAATTCAATGCGCTGAAGTTATGCCAATCGTCCTCTATCTCCGGGCCAACGGCTACGGTATAGCCGATCTGCCCGAAAATGCGGACGATCTCATTCCTTACTATTGAAAGCGGATGACGGGTCCCGGGTTCCATATGGTCAACCGGCCGGCTGAAATCCATCATCTGTGCCGGAATCTCTTCCTTGTCGGTAAAAGCTGCCTTCAGGCTTTCAATCTTATCCTGTGCGGCATTTTTCAGATGGTTGAGCAGCTGGCCGATCTCCTTCTTCTGTTCTGAAGGTACATTACGGAATTCATCAAACAAAACAGAAACAAGCCCTTTCTTGCTCAGGTACTTCAGCCGAAGCTGTTCCACCTCGTCAGGAACCTGTGCCGTCATGGCACTTATCTCATTCTGTAGGTTCTCTATCCGGGCTTTCATCGGGTTATGGGAATATTCAAGGTAGCGAGGTAGCGAGGTAGCGAAACCAAAAATGAAATCTTCAAATTTCGCTACCTCGCTTCTCGCTTCTCGCTATTTATTATTCTACCAGTTTTATGGTCATCTTCAGATCCTTCTTGGGTCTGTCGCTCTGGTCGCGTTCAACATTGGCGATCTTGTCTATGATATCAAGACCTTCGGTGATCTCCCCGTAAACAGTGTATTGTCCATCCAAAAAGGGTACTCCGCCAATGGTCTCATAAACCTTCTTCTGAGCGTCGGTATACTTGGCAGGAAGTTTATCAGCCTGCTGTTTCTGACCTTCAACAATATAGAACTGGCTGGCCGAAGAAGCCTTCTGCGGATTTACATTATCCCCGGTCCTGGCAGCTGCAAGAGCTCCTTTTTTATGGATGAAGGCAGGGTTGAATTCAGCGGGTACCGTGTATCCGAGGTCGCCACCGCCCAGCTGCTGGCCGGGTTTTGCTGTCTTGGAATCCGGGTCGCCACCCTGGATCATGAACCCGGGAATAACCCTGTGAAATAAAGTCCCGTTATAAAAGCCCTCTTTGGCGAGCTTTACAAAATTATCACGGTGCTTGGGAGTCTCATTGTAGAGAAAGCCCTTCATATCACCGAAGTCTGTATGAATTACGAATTTTACCACTTTCTGTTTAGATTTGGTTTGTGACATTGATGTGAAACTGAATGCAATAATGCAAGCGACTAATAATAATACGATCTTTTTCATATGAAGACTGTTTTGAATCAGGGTGCAAACTTACGGAATTTTTTGTCAAAAATTATGCACAATTTTTCCGCCGGCCGTATTAATTACAGTACCTTTAATCTCTCCGGGTAAATTCCTGTTCCGGTTGAAATGAACCCGGCCCCGGGCAGGTCCCGGGATTGACATTATCGATTCCTTGCCATGGATAAACATATAATTACCAGGGAACTGCAGATCCTGCTTGAGGCGATCAACGAACAGTTTGATATAATAAGGGAGTATGAGGATTTCATCCCCCAGATTGAATTTGATATGATCATGGAAAACGTCCGTAAGCTATACGAGACCTTTCATCGCCTGCAACGGCTGAACGACCCCCTGCTTTTCGTCGAGAAAAAGATCTCGGGCTTCCACGACCTGAAAAACTCACATACTTCCAACGAGGCATTTAAGCCCGAACCACCAGGGAAAACTCAAGATGTAAAACAAGAAATTAAGGCTGAGCCGGAAGCTATGCCTGAACCAGCAGCTATCCCTGAGGATTCAATTCATCTTGTTCCTGGGTTGCCTCTTCCTAAACCCGAACCGGTAACCCAACCTCTGGCTGTAACCGCAGGAGAGTCTTCAGTTGAACTCCCCGCCAGGCCTTTGGTTAAAAAGGAGACCCAGCAAAAACGCCAGCCGAAAACGGCTGAACTCGAACTGTTTGCCACGGAGGAGCCGGTATTCAACATCAGGCTGAAAGAAGCCAGGGAGAAAAGCCTGGGACCAAAAATGTCGCGACACGACAGCTTCAAGGCATCCATAAGCATCAATGATAAGTTCATGTTCATCAACGAACTTTTCGACGGCAACCTCCGTGAATACAACGAATGCATAGAAACCCTGGGCGGTTTCAAGACCCTTCCCCAGGCCCAGGAATACTTCGACCTGCTCAGGCGCAGGAATAACTGGAATTCAGCAACTCCCGCCTTCCGCAGAATAAAGGAACTTGTGGAAAAACGTTTCTGATTCTTCCACCGGCACAACCTTCCTCACGGCAAGTCAATGAAGTTATTTTTTGGCTACCGGCTTTAAGATGCCGTAGTTCTGCCAGTCGGCATATATTTTCTGTGCCAGCTGAAGAGCGGCCTGGTCAACATACTGCAGGTCCGTAACGCTTATATCGGCTGTCCAAAATGCCCCCTGGGTGTTCTTAACGTCGTACATTACCGATTTTACATTTACCGTGGATGTCGTGGTCCAGTAACCTCCGGAGTATACTCCTCCTCCGTAAAATCCTCCGCCCCATCCCCAGTAGCTGCCGTAACCTCCGTAATACGTGGCAGGCACGTAACTTGTCTCCTTGTCGGTTCCTGTATACTTAAAGATCAGTAGGGCATCGGCTCCAAGGCTGTCGATCTTGGCTTTAACCTGTTCCACTGTGTATGTTTTGGTGGGGTTGAGAAAATCGAGGGAACCTATGCTTTTCAGGCCCTGCTGGTTAAAATAGGCGCACATCGATTGTTCAAAAGGCTTCACGTATTCCAGTTTTGCAAACATGGGAATAACCGCAACCCTGGAGATCTGCGCATGATCGTCGGGGTTCTTCCAGCTGGTCAGTGTGACTGGCGATTGGCAGGCAGCAAGCAGCATCAGGGTAATTATACCCAGGATACCGGCAGATAATTTTAACTGTTTCATTTTGATGGTTTTTGATGTTTTACTCTTTATAAAAGGTGGCCAGAGCCCCGAAATAATAATCATCCCATCCGTTTACAAAGTCATGGTATTCTGTATCCGGGATATTGCTGTGCCTTAGTTCGACTGATGTCCCTTTTCCCTCGGGATGCAGGATGATAGTGACAATGGATTCCTCGGGCTGCCCGTCAAAATACCACTGCTGGACTATTTTTCTGTCTTCTTCGAATTCCAGGTTTTTGCCAACAATGCTTCCATCCCATAGCGAAAATTCAGTTCCTGGTTCTGTGCTCATGACCGCAGGTTCTCCGGTCCAGAGCTGAAGTGTAACGGGATTGGTCAGCGCGGCATACACATCATGAGGCAGAGCCGGTATATGATAATATTTTTTGAAATCTTTCATGGTTCTTCTGATTAAATGTTTCGGAGGTTACCTTCCTCAAGTTCAAAGATAATGCATTTCGTTGAGAATTGAATCAACTTCCTCAAGCGAAGCCGCATTCACCAATCTCATCCTGTAAGGTTTGAAGTCGGGTATTCCTTTGAAATACCCGCTGTACATCTTGCGCATCTCAAATAAGGTAGCACGTTCCCCCTTGTAGGGAACCGACTTCTCCAGCTGCAGCCTGAGTATTTTTATTCTTTCGTTTACGGATGGCGGAGGAAGTCCACTTCCATTCTCCAGGAAACTTTTCACTTCCCTGAATATCCAGGGATTCCCCACTGCAGCCCTGCCGATCAGGATACCATCCACGCCGTATCGCTCTTTCATTTCCTTTGCCCGGGGGCCTGAATCGATATCCCCGTTTCCGAAGACTGGTATATTCATGCGGGGGTTGCTTTTGACCTCGCCGATCAGGGACCAGTCGGCTTTGCCCCCGTATAACTGGGTCCTTGTACGCCCGTGAATGCTGATCGCTTGTATCCCCGCATCCTGGAGCCTCTCTGCAATACCGACAATCTCGAGATGTTGTTCATCCCATCCCAGCCTTGTTTTTGCAGTGACAGGGAGCCTTGTCGATTTCACAACGGCCTCTGCCATGGCGGTCATTTTGGGGATATCCTGCAGAAGGGCTGCACCCCCGCCTTTCATGACGATCTTGCGGACAGGGCATCCGAAGTTGAGATCTATAAAATCCGGGCCTGCTGCTTCGGCTGCTTCTGCCGCTTTCATCATGGAATCTATGTTTGAACCAAAGATCTGTATACCAACCGGCCTTTCCCCGGGCTCAAACTGCATTTTCATCCTGCTTTTCCAGGCATCCCGGATCAGCCCTTCGGCTGCCACGAATTCAGTGATCAGCACATCGGCCCCGAAATCCTTGCAGATTGAACGGAAGGGGGAATCCGTAACATCCTCCATGGGTGCAAGGATGACAGGGAATTCACCTGCTTCTACCGAACCTATCTTAACCAAAATTCTTTAATTTAGCGCAAAAATAGCTAATTCAGCAACATCTGATGAAACACGCCTTTCTTGGGAATCTGACACCATTCAGCCGGCTGGTCTTTGCTATCGCCCTCGCTTTTTCCTGTTTCCTGATCGTCTTTGCAGCTTCCCTTTTGCTTGCCATGCCTATCTTCCATACCGACCTGGCCGGAATCCTCACCCTTCTCGGCAGGCTTGATGATCCCAAGTCGCTTCCCCTTCTGAAATATTTCCAGGTCACGCAATCTTTCGGTTTGTTTATCATCCCTGCTGTTCTGGCCGGGTACCTTTTCGAAGGAAGTTCATGGTCTTACCTGAAAGCCAAAACAACAGGAGTCGGAAGCATTTACTTAATTGTGTTTTTAATGATGTTCATTTCCCTTCCATTTGTCAACTGGATGGTCGACATCAATGAAATGATGAAACTCCCTGCCTTCATGAAAGGAATAGAGGACTGGATGAAGAGTGCGGAAGAACAGGCAGGGAAGGTCACTGAAACTTTCCTGGCAGGTAAATCGTTCGGCAATTTCCTGTTCAACATCTTCATGATAGGCATTCTGCCTGCAGTGGGAGAGGAGTTCATTTTCAGGGGATTGCTTCAGCGGCTCTTCAAAGACCTGCTGAAAAACATACATGTCGCAATTTTCCTCACCGGTTTCCTTTTCGGCGTGATGCATATGCAGTTTTACGGGCTGCTGCCGAGAATGATCCTCGGCATGATCTTCGGCTACCTGTTTTACTGGAGCGGTTCCATATGGGTCCCTGTTTTCGCTCACTTCATAAATAACAGCGGGGCCATTGTTGTTTCTTATCTTGCTAACCTGGGGTTGATCAGCCAGAAATACCAGGACTTCGGCAGTACCCATAATGTTCTTCTCATCATGCTCAGCCTGCTCATGACCATCGCCTGCCTTCTGATGGTTTACCGGAGAAAACCGCTTATGATTTAATTTTGAGCCAATGGCAAAAAAGAATGCACGATTAATCCGAAAACCCGATCAGAAAAACCGGCCAGGAAAAAATCCACAGGGCAATATACATGGCGATAAAAAAATCGCATCACCGGGCAGCCCCGCCAATTCGGACCTGTTCTCAAAAACCAATTCCTTCCTGTCAAAGAATTCAGGCAAAGTACTGCTTGCTTCCCTTCTGCTCACCCTTGTTTCCGGCATTCTCCTTTTTGATATACGTTTCAGCCTTGCCGGTGATGATTCAGCATATGTCGAAAGGGCCTATGACTTCATCCACCATTTTATTTTCCCTACCTTCCAGGGACCGCTTTATCCTGTAATACTGGGACCTTTCGTTGCGGTTTTCGGGATCAGCGCCATCCCGCTTAAAGCAATCTCACTGATCTTCATGCTGGGGTTCGTATATTTCATGTACAGGGCTTTAAAAGACAGCGTTCCTCCCCTTGTAATGACCTTCACCCTTCTTCTGCTTTCGGTCAGTTCCTCATTACTGTATTATTCCAGCCAGACCTATTCCGAAGCCTTCTTCCTGTTCCTTCAAGCTATAACTTTCTTTTCATTCTTTAAACTGTTTATCTGTAAAGCCCCATCAGATTCCTCCAGGGACCTGGTATTGAATCATTTGATCCTGGCCGCATTGGTACTCTGCCTTGGATTGACCCGATCTATTGGTTTTGCCTCGGTATTGGCATTTTCAATGTATTTTCTTTTCAGGGCCGAATGGAAAAACTTGATTTATTTCCTTTGTTCCTTTGCTGTTTTGCTCATCATTTTTCTTGGGATCAAATCCCTGATCTGGGGAGGAGCCGGCTTCGTATTCTCAGGACAGGCAGGCGGTCTTTTGGCAAAGGATTATTACAATCCCGGGGCAGGAAGGGAAGATGCGGCAGGTTTTTTTAACCGTTTTATTCAGAATGCAAATTATTATATTTCGAAAACGATATATGTTTTCCTTGGCTTTCGTAAAGGAGGCAGGGAAACAGGGTCACTTCCCTGGCTTACAATTTTGACCATACTGTCATTTTGCGGATTACTTTTAATGATTGTCAGGAAAAATCTCTACCTCTTTTTTACCAGTATATACACGGCCCTTTCGATGGCAGGTATATTTATTATCACACAGGCTATGTGGATGCAGGACCGCCTGATCATTCCGTATTACCCATTGATCATCCTGCTGCTGATGGCATTCTGCTATTACCTTTTCTGCCTAAACGGATTGACCAGGTTTCAGTTTATTTTCCCTCTGCTGTCGCTGTTTCTGATTATCTCTACCCTTCAGGTCACCGTGGGTGATATAAAGGTGGTGAATCAGATTAAGAACAAGTATTCAGGCTTAAGCCCCGATTGGGAAAATTACTGCAAGATCAGCGAATGGACCCATGATAACCTGCCTGCCGGTTCTCTGACCGCCTGCCGCAAACCTTCCATCTCCTTTATCTACAGCAGGGGAAGGGATTTCTTCGGGATCGCGAGAGTACCCTCTGTTTCAGGAGATTCAATGGTGCAGGGAGAACTGCAGAAAAAGCAGCATTTCATCTTTATCTATACTCCTTCACTAAGCAACCACTCCGTCCCCCGGAAAATATATTATACGTTCAAGAAGTGGCTTACAGCTTATGGCCTCATCAGGAAACCAACCACGATAGCAGTACCCTATTACGTTTTAAAAATACCTGACAACATGAGGGAAGACGTAGTTCAGGAAATGAAAAATGAGGACATCGAAGTAACCGATAATTTCGACACTGTGCAGTCATGGATAAAGGAGACCGAATTCAAGATTACCATCGTTTTTCCCGACTCTCTTGTGGATTTACTGAAGCGCTCAGGGGTCACCCATGTGCTTACAGCAAACCTGAGGGCCGACGGAGCCACCAGGAATGGGAATACCAACAATACGGTGGAGCGCTATATGGAATATATCAGGTTTAAATATCCTAAATTCATGACCATGATCTGCCAGATGGGGGCTAACGATAACGAGCCTGCATTTCTTTATAAAGTAAATTATGATATGCTGCGGCCTGATGAACCCAATTAATCCCAGGCTTAATCCCTTTCATTTCAGGACTGTTTGAAGAATTTCATCACTTCATCCCGGTACACCAGCCCGATGGGGATCGTGGTTCCCATGATGCTCAGGATGTTCCCCTCGAGGTAGTTGATCCTGTTTACCGGCACGATGAATGATTTATGCACCCTGACGAACATCTCCGGTGGAAGCTGCTCTTCCATTTTCCTGAATGTTTCATGCACCATCAGGGTGCGGGAGGTGGTATGCACCTTTACATAATCGCCTGAAGCTTCAAGGTAAAGGATGTCGGAATAATTAATCCTGTGAACTTTTTTATCTGCACGGAGGATGAGGGAGCCCGCGGGTTCCTGCTCATTGCCCGCGGGCAGGGCGGAAGCCTGCATCTGGTTTTTCATCCTGTCGAAAGCCTTGTTGACCGCTTTCAGGAAACGTTCAAAAGAGAAAGGTTTGACGAGGTAGTCCACCGCATCGGCATCGAAACCTTCTACAGCGTATTCAGGGTAAGCTGTAGTGAAGATCACCATCGGCGGGTGGCTTAGAGATTTCAGGAAGTTCATTCCCGAGATGATGGGGAGGTTGATGTCGAGAAAGATCAGGTCAACAGGGGCATTCCTGAGGAAACCTGATGCCCCGATTGCATCCCCGAAAACCCCGGCCAGCTTCAGTTCGGGAATCCCGGCAATATATTTTGCCATGATATCCTGCGACAGGGGTTCGTCTTCAATGACCAGGCATCGTACTTCTTTCATGCAAGGGGATGTTTAACTTTACAATAAAACGTTCATTATCAGTGTTTATTTTCAGCTCATACCTGCCGGGATACAACAGCTCAAGGCGGTCGCGCAGGTTTACAAGACCTATCCCCCGGGCAGGGCGTGCTCCCTCATCCGCAGTGATCCCGGTATTATTCTCAAAGGAAGCTTCAAGACGATCCCCTGAAATGCTGAAAATCATTTTGGCAAATACGGGACCAGCAGAACCTTTGATCCCGTGTTTGAAGCAGTTCTCGATCAGGGGGAGGAAGAGCAGTGGGGCGACCTGCAGGCTGCCGGTTTCCCCCGGTATGAGAATACTGATCTCGGCATCCCTGCCGGCCCTGAGTCTCTGAAGCTCCACATAGTCTTTCATGGCCGAAAGTTCTTTTGAAAGATCGACCATCGCAGGGGAGGTTTCATATAATACATATCTTAAAAAATCGGAAAGCCTGAGGACTACCTCCGGGGCTTTGGAAGAATTCTGAAGCACCAGGGAATAGATCCCGGCCAGGCTGTTAAAGAGAAAATGAGGATTTACCTGATTCTTCAGCGCATCGAGCCTTGTCTCGGCATTACGTTTTTCAAGCAGGGCAAGCTGGTTCCTGGCTTCCATAAGCATGAACCAGCCTTGTGATAATTTTAAAAGTGTGGTGATACCGGTTAATGCCAGGCTGAATTTCACCAGGTCACTGAACTCGTAATACGAGATAAAATAATACCCTGGCAGGAAAATGTCGGTGAGTTTTGAAAAGGTAAGGATGTTCAATCCGGCGGTCGCGCAAATGGTAACAAACAGGAGAAAGGCAAAGGCCGGGTAACGTTTCCGGCTGAGGAACCGGGGAATGAACAGGAGCAGGTTGAGATAGACACCCGGTAGCATGGTGGCAATGAATATGAGGGTGTATACCAGGTCTATCTTCGAGATCCCTGCCACCGGTGCGAATATTCTCAGCAGTATATAAAAAGCCAGCACCCAGAAACCCAGGTGCTGAACCAGCCTGTTCTTTTCGAACTTTATTATGTCCTTCCTTATGCTCATTGAATAATTGAATAACGAATTTTGAATTACGAATTCCTTTCTCATTGCTTTCATAAATTTCGCCATTTCGCTACCTCGCTACCTCACTTCTCGCTACCTCTTTTCAACACAAAGGTATAATCTGATTTCTTTTTATCGTTCTCAAACGCAGCGGGGTCATTTCCGTATTTGATAATGAATTTCTGAAGATCCGCGGTGGGGGCTGTGAGAACCACCTGGAAATTATCCGTGTTTTTTTCGTCAAGGTCATAGGGGATTCTTTCATGCGCAATCCTGATCCGGTTTTCGTTGAACAGTTTTACAAGCCATTCCTCGTTGTACCATTTAATGGAGATCTGGTCTTTGCCCAATTCGACCTTAGCCAGAGTGTGTGCAGGTACCATATGCATTACAGCCAGGTCCTGTCCCTCCATGTCGGGAAGGTAAAAATCAAGGTATAAAGCTTTGTCGAGGCTGAATAAATGGGCCAGGAATTTAGAGGTGCCTTTTTTATCGGTAAAAAGGATATCATAGCAATTCGTCGGTTTGTCATCTTTCATAAATCCCGCAAAGACCTTGTGCTGCCTTATCTCCCATCGGGCGGAATCGTTGCCGGTCCATATGCCCAGGAGTTCGGGTTTGTAAACAATATCCTTATCGGTATAGAAAGGATGGAGAGATTTAACCAGGCAGCTGCTCATGGTAATAACCAGCAGGACCGTCAGTATTATGCTTTTTGTTTTCATGGTCGTTGAATTTTGAAACAAAGTAAGGACTGCCTGTGCGCGGAAAAAAATTATTTCGTCGAACAGCATGAAAAGTTCGACGAACAACAGCCGTTCTGAGCCAGGTTTTTTGTTTATGAAAG
>Ga0316226_1000556_pt1 | contig 48742 bp, 74 predicted proteins | sample TBH18017metaG_FD_206009 | JGI IMG/M metagenome (GOLD analysis project Ga0316226, IMG submission 206009) | Freshwater microbial communities from Trout Bog Lake, Wisconsin, USA - TBH18017 | ecosystem: Environmental > Aquatic > Freshwater > Lake > Hypolimnion/Profundal zone | place: USA: Wisconsin...
GACCCGGCCTCGATGGACGACCCGGCCTTGATGAACTCCCCGGCCTTGATGGACGACCCGGCCTTGATGAACTCCCCGGCCTCGATGGACCACCCGGCCTTGATGAACTCCCCGGCCTCGATGGACGACCCGGCCTTGATGAACTCCCCGGCCTTGATGGACCACCCGGCCTTGATGGACGACCCGGCCTTGATGAACTCCCCGGCCTTGATGGACGACCCGGCCTTGATGAACTCCCCGGCCTCGATGGACTCCCCGGCCTTGATGGACGACCCGGCCTTGATGAACAACCCGCCGGCGGCTCGGATAAATCCGAGCACGCTGACCAGCCCGAGCGATGCTTCAACTTCGATGTGGCCTTCAAATTCAAGGTCGCGTGAGCGGGTGTATTCGTTCCGCTCGTTTAGATCAGCCTTTGTGATCTTGAGAATTTCCATGGTCGGTCTCCTTGCTGGTTAGTAGGTGATGGAGGTGTGGCGAACTTCGCCCTTGATGATTGCGACTGTGACGGCGCGGGCGACCGCTGTTATCTGGTCAGCGTCGAGGTTGGTGTTGGCGCTCACGATGGCCTGGACGATGCCTTCGAGGGCCTCGGAGTTGATCTTCCGGGAGTGCTCTTTGTTGGCTTCGCGGGCGGCCTTCTCTTCGGCTTCCTTGCGCGCCGCCGTTGCTTGCCGTTCCTGCTCAGCCTCTACGGCTTGGATTGCAGCCCGTTCGGCAGCTTCCTCAGCCCGCACTCTGGCGGCGCTGGTGCTGATGAGGGTTACCCCGGTACGCCCGGGGCGGGCGGTTAGGCCGCGATCTGCGCGACGTACTCTTTGAACCCCTGACCCTCTCCGATAACCTTCGCCTGATCGGTCACGGTGACCTTCAGGGCCGGTTTCTTGGGGCTGATCTTGAAGCATCCGGCAAACATCTTGCCGATACGCACAGAGAGCCTCTTGGGCAGGTTGGCGATGGTCTCCTGTGGGTTCTGCACCGCCTCATAGGAGATGCGCTCACGGAACAGGCCATCGAAGGCAGAGTCTTTCTTGTTGGCTTCGAGGGCCTTTTTCAGGTCGAGGACACGCTCGGTGACGACCGAGACGGCATCGGCATGGGTGACGGTGATGTCGCAGCCGAGCCCGGAGAGACGCCGGGATTTTTCAGCCTTTGCCGGGCAGTGGCCATACTTCTCGACCATGGCGACGGCCTCGGCCTCGATCTGGCTCAGGGCTTCCTGCGCCAGGTTCCGGGCGGAACGGGCCTTGTCGTAGCGGAGAGCCAGTTCAGTGATCTGGCCGACGGTGGGTGTGTTTTCCATTGGGTGAATCCTCCTTCCGGGATAGCCCCCCGGTGGGCAATTTGGAGCTTTGGGCTCCCGTCAGGATTACGACTTGCGCCGGAACCCTGACGGCAGCCCATGCTGCCGGTTAGGAGAGCAGGTGGGCCAGAATGGCCATCAGCCGTCCGAAGATCCAATAGAGGGCCAACCCCCCTATCACAAGGGTGGAGTTGTTCCGGGCCCTTCTGACTGCCCAGATTGAAACTCCACCCGCCACAAGCAGAAACGCCGTGAATACCAAACCTCACCTCCCTCGATGTCACAAACCACTCTACAGGGTGTCTGATTGACTGTCTACATCACGAAAGTAACGGTTACCGTTTGCGCCAGTCGGTTACTTTGGCGTAGTGGGTTTCGAACTCCGACTGGTCGGCTTTCCAGATGGAGAGGTTCTGTTCCAGGTCGCCAGCGCCGCCGATAAAGACACCGCCGCCGTCCGATGCTGTGCTGGATGCGATGACGAATCCATCGCTGGTAATGGAGATCCCGGTGGGGCGTCTGCCCCTGCGGTCCTTAACGCCGTAATCGTGGCCGATGATAGCGCCGACGATGGCGGCCATCTTGGGCGAGAATCCCATGGTCATGGGATTGATTCGAGTGGCGAAACTGCCAAGATCGGCGACCTTGTGGTTTTTCCTTGTCATGTGCTCCTCTTTCCCGGCAATCGGTAGGTGCTCAGGTCCGCCCCATGAAGGCTTGCCGATGGACCCTGCCGGATGCGCTCCGGCGGGCGGTTTTGTCCGTATACGGACTAGATGACGGGGTAGGTGGGTGCAGCATCCTTCTCGACGCTGTAGACGGCAATGGCATTCCCTGCCACTCTCCAGCCAGGCCCGTACCCATTGCACCGGTAGACTTCCATGTTGGCGAATACCGGGGTGAACGGGTTGGGGCTCAGGCCCAGGAGCAACCCCTCTTCGTTGGCCCACACTTGAGAGCACTTGGGCCCCGTGGCCGTGACCTCGACCCGCCCGGTATCCAGGTTAACTCGTCCCTTGTTCGGGATAATGCTCTCGATCAGGCCGCCGACGGCCTTCTGTAGTTCCCTGTAGTCGAACTTCTTACCGTCAACAGGCTGGACGTTCATGATGGACCCGTCCGCCTTATACCAGATTGCCCGATGGATTTTCATTGTGATTCCCCTTTCTCTGCTGTACATACAGCGCGTGGCTGGTTGGCGCTAGTCCCTGCGGACGTAGCTGCGGGTGCATCCAGAGGTACTGGATGCGGTTTCCCATGGTGTTTTGTGGCCGGTTGGGGTCACGAACCCACCCATGGTCTACGAGGTACTTGTGATCAGGTCTCATGTTCTCTCCCCCCTCTGCCTTTCTCATGCCGACATGGGACGGCCAATCTCTTCAGCGATAAGGGCTGATAGCTTTTGGGCAGCCTCCCTATCGTCGTCATTGTCCGGCTCAAGAATGGCGAGTGCATCTGCTATCAGGGCCGCGTCTCGATGGTCTACCACGATGGCGAGTTGAAGATCTGGAATTCCGGCAACGGTGGCAGTGAGACAACTTCCCCCGTTAAGGTCATAGGTTCGCGGTTCTGGTACTCTGATTCCCTGCTTCATTGATTCCCTGCTCTCTAGCCTGCCTTATCAGCGCCGGTAGGCTATTTCCGGCGGACCCCCATGGGGGGGTTTCGGCATTACAGGCCGGGACGCGGATCTGGGGGAGGACCATAGAAACGGCGCATCATAGCGCTGTAAACATTGTCCTTGCGTGGTAGTTCGCGGATTCTTGCCCATGCAAGATTTTGCTCCTGAAATGCTTTGATTGCGTCATCATGTTCCCGTTTATCCCGTTCCTGTTCATACTCCTCGGAATCAACGTACTGATCAATTGCCGTTCTGGTATCTTTCATGGTCCTATCCTCATGCCCGGATGCGCCCGAGCTCGGCTGATGTGCAAACAAAAAACGGCGCGCCCAATTAAGAGCGTGCCGTCAATGACGCGAGAGAGACAAAGTTGGCTTTGCCAGATCCATGTACCTGAATTGTAATGTTTCGTTCAGATCCCGCCCCATGACAAAGGCAGCAGTTATAACACTGAACCTTGTCCCCCCCCTCGGGTGACGAGGGACAGCGGATCTCACCGGCTATGGGTGAATTGTCGGAGTTAACTCGAAACGTCCGCCACCCCCGCCCCGCGGCAATAGCTTGCTCTGCCGGACTGTCCACACTGGCCATGGTGTATGGTTTTAACCATTCTGCCCGTTTCCACTGGTGAGTGTATCCCGCCCACTTAGCGGACGAGGAGCAAATAGCACTGACAATGTTTTGTGGGATAAAAGCAGGGTCACCATAGGCACCTAATCGCACTCGCTTACCATTGAATACTGTGCCGTAGTCTTCGATCGCCAACGGCGCATAAGCCCCTGATTTAAAGGATATCCAGACATTTTGTGGCGATTGGCCCACATTGACGTAACAGGAACGTTTACCAGTAATGGGGTTTCTACGATGCGGACAATTCCCGCAGATAGCGTAATCACTGCCGGTTTTAACTCCATCTAGTGGAGATACTCCAGTTTGCAGGATGAATACCTGCAACATGGGTCCCGTTTTCACGTTCTCGCTCTTGCGGGATAATCCGGTGACGATAACAGTGACGTTATCATCCGAGTAGAGTACCCTTCCATTTCGATTCGATTGTCTCATTTGATCCTCGTAGACTCCACGCTGATATAGGTGGAGTGGATTACTTTCATAGATTCATCATACAATGGAATAGACATAATGCAAGCGAATAATACACATCCCACGCTAGTGCAACGTCACGGAGGTAACATACCGGCCAACTCTTTGGTAACCTGCAAGTGATTACTATGGAATGACATACACGATATAGCTCGGGACCATAGCGGAGATATCCTCATCCAGATATATCTATTCAATCTCATAGAGAGTGATAGACAATTGGATGGTGAGTCTATCAGCCTCAATCAATTAGACACTGCGCGGGGAGCGTTGGAGTGTCTCTCTAGAGTGTACCCTGTTCATACCATGGGACCGTACATGAGATCATGTGGGTCCATGCAATGCAGGTACAGAGCGGGACCGGGATGGGGTACCAAGGGGTACACCCCCTATGGTGGGGGGTGATAGAAACAGTTACCCCTTCAGCGAAAAAATCCCCACTATCCGATCCAGTTGTCCGCAAAAATGTGGATGGTATGTAAAATTTACACGGTCTGATCATAATCATCATCATCATTTTTTTCTTGACACCCGGTTATAAAAGTGATGATGATGATGATTATTATGAAGACGTGCATGCGGTGTAGGGGGACGTGGGAGCCGAAGGTGGAGAATCCCCGTTATTGTCCTTTGTGCAAGAGCCCGAGGTGGAACATTCCTCCCCGGGGGGGGCGTGAGTTGGTGGGAGGGCGGATGCCTTCTTGATTGGTTGATTGGGTGTTTCTCTGATTAAAGGATTCCTGATTAAGGGTTTAAGGGATTGGCGATGAAAACGGTAAGGGAGTTTCTTGTGCTGCACCCTGACGCGTCTCCCTGTCATGGGTGTGGTGTTGTGATGATCGGGGGGCCGGTGTGGAGGAGGGTGTGGCACCGGGGAGGGTTTACGCGGAGGATGGCGGACAAGAGCCCGGTTCGGATGGAGTTTACGGACCATGTTTGTACTGTCTCTTATTCGGCCGCGTTTGACTTTGAGCGCCTTGGTTGGCAAGAGGCCTGCCGCTTGGCATGGGAAGATGCGCTGTCGCAAAAAGCCGATTCACTAGAAAGGTGGAAAGACAAATGATCGAACTCCTCCTCGCCGCCGTGGCCCACTCCGGCTCAATCCTCGGAACACACCAGATCCTGCCCCAGCCGGTCGTCGCCATGGTCTGGGTGCAAACCTGCAACGGGCAATGGCAGGACATCTACGCCGACAGCAAGATGACGCTGCCAGAAGCCAACCCCTTCATCGTCAGTGCGGATGGCTCCTACCGCTACTACTCCACCAGCCGCTACGGACAGGTGACCGTCGTATACGACGGCAAGGCAATCGTAACCAGAACCTGCAAGAAGGAGGAAAAATGAGGTTCACCATCGCAATCCTGAGTTCCCTCTTCGCCAGCCTCGTCGTCGGATGGGCGATTGGCGTGATCGGCGGAGGCATCGACACACAGAGGGTCGCGGCGCTCCTCGCCTTTGCCATCACTCTCTGGACGTTCTTCCGGGGGAGCGATGACTATCCACGCTTCTAATGTCGAATCAAACGCAAACAGCGAGGATTATGTGGACGCCAGCAACTGGGTGTCATGGGCCCTTATCCCCCCGCCCCCAGAGATCCTCATCCAGTGGATAATCTCGAAAGAAGGGAAAATCCACACTGGGTACAGGTCGGAGGTTCACCCGCTGACCAACGTCTACGGCGTCTACTGGCGTCTCACCGGCATCGGCCGGGAACAGATCGGCACAGCAACAACTACATCCTTCTTGGAAGAACCTGGACGGATCAGCAAAGTTTACGAGGGGGTCCGGCAAAGTTTGCTACGGTACCCCCTGGAAGCGGATACGGTCCGCGCGGCGGACAGGTTACCGGAGTAATCTTGACAACCCCTTCCGCCGTACTTACGATGGTCGTCGAATGGAGGAAACATGGAACACAATTGGATCCTGAATCCAACACAGGAAGATCCTCTCACGCACAAGCAAATCTGCTACATGTGCTGGCACCGGGACCACAAAGAGGGCGGATGCCAGAACGTCGGATGCGACTGCCTCTGCATTGAGGAAGCCCAGCAGGAGATTGTGCAGCGCAAGGAACGTTCGGCCCGCAGGCGCGAGAGAAGAAAGATGAAACGCGCCATGCTGGAAAACTCGCCCCTCAAGTCGCTCAACCCCATGAGGATCACATAGTGGACACCACAACAGAAAGCTACTTTGAGCAGCGAGGAAAAAAAAACTCGGAAGAGTCGATCCGCATCGAGCTGATCTACCAGGAGAAGAGGCAGATCCTGGCGGATATGTCCCTGCTGCACCCCAAGAGCGCCGAGTACAAGGCCAAGGCAAAGCTGGTATGCAACTGCGCGGGTCCGGGCATGATCAACGCCGGATGCTGCGCCCATGGCCTCTCGACACTCGTCGTCCCCAAATCCATTGCCAACAAGAAACACCGCGCTGAATCATGGAACTCAAGGGAGCTGGTATGAGCATCCACAAGGCCTGCCTGGTGCTGAACGCATCCTACGAGCCGATTGCAGTGTGCTCCGCGCGTAGAGCCATCACGCTCTACGTCAAGGAGGCCTGCGTCATTGTGGAGGACTACGGCCGGGAGGTGTACCCGGGGATCATGCTTCCTTCCGTGATCAGATTGGCTCATCTGGCAAAAGTCCCCATACGCATCAACATGCTCACCCGCGAGAACATCTACTCCCGGGACAGGAAGGTGTGCCAGTATTGCGGCCGGAAGGCAGGGGAGATTGTCGTCTCCGGAGGGAAAAAGACGTCCCTGAGAATGACGCTCGACCATATCGTTCCCAAATCGAGGGGCGGCCAGAACAAGTGGGAGAACCTGGTCACCTGCTGCCATCTCTGCAACCACAAGAAGGCCGACAGAACTCCCGAGGAGGCCGACATGAAGCTGATCAAGAGGCCGAGGCGCTTGACCATTCACACCTCCAGGGCGCTGCTGAGGCTGGTGGGGCTCGAAGAGGATAGCTGTTGGGAGAAATACATCTATGCGTGAGGAGACCATGACGTCCGCAGAAAAGATCAACAGCCTCGCTGAAGAGGTTCATGAAAACAACAAAAAGTGGTGGGTGGATCTGGAGACAGGTCAACCCGTCGAGCGCAATGTCGGCGAGATGCTCATGCTTTGCGTGTCCGAGCTGGCGGAGGCAATGGAGGGTCATCGCAAGAACCTGATGGATGACAAGCTGCCCCACCGGACAATGCTGGAGGTCGAGATGGCGGATTGCCTGATCCGCATCCTGGATATGTCTGCGGGCTCAGAATTGACCTGGGTGGGGCGTTTCAGGAGAAGATGGCCTACAACCTTACCCGCAAGGACCACACGCGCGAGGAGCGCCTTAAACCAAACGGGAAGAAATACTGAGGAGGATCGATGAGCGACAGGGATCGCTATGAAAAGGCCATGCAGGCCATGCAGGCCGGTGTGGCGGCAGAGAGGGAGTTGGGATCAAAGGATGCGGAGCCGAAGCATTTGCGCGTCGGCGTCAACTCGGCGCTTTGCGAGAACACGGCGCTGCTGCGCCTTCTTATCGGAAAGGGCATCATCACGATAGAGGAATACTGGAAGGAGCTTGCCGACGAGGTGGAGCGCGAGGTTGGTCGCTACGAGGCAAGGCTCACCGCGCAAACAGGGAAAAAGATTGTTTTGCATTGACGAGCAAGGGAGATGATGGGATGACGGCGAAAAAGATCAAGGTACCCGAGGGGATGTTGAAGGCGGCTGAGGTAGAGTGGGAGTCCACTGGAGCGAGATCGAAAAGCTCGGTAAGGGGAATCGTTGAAGCCGCTCTTCGCTGGCAGTCAGAGAACCCAATCGTGCCGAGCGAGAGCCAGGCAAGAGAATTCTGGACATATTTTAGCTGCCTGCCGCCAAGCGAATTTATCCAAAAGTGTATTCAGAAATGGCAGCGGGAAATGTATGACGTTCCCGTGGACGAATCAGGAGCCGACGCGGTAAAAGACCTGTTTGTCGATGATGCGTGGGATGACGGCAATCCCTGGCCCGCGTTGAAACACATGAAAATCTACAATCACAATGTCCTCGAAGCCTATCGTCGCGGCCGGGATAGCATGCGGGCAGCAGGATTTGGGGATGCGGCGATGGATCCCAAAAAATAAACCTTGTCATGCGGTTGCTCTTGTGAGAAGGTGGAACACATGAAGAACTTGTCGCTCAGTTCGTATCTGTCATCCTGCGGGGATGGGTGCGCCTGACACGATAAGAGATTCGTGAGGAAGCGCCCTCCAGCCGAAAGGTTTGGAGGGTTTTTCTTTTGTGGGAACACGCCGAATGGATCGAGCGGACGGTCTTAAAAACCGTTGTCTCCGGGTTCGACTCCCGGTTCCCACACGAGCGCGTGGCAGAGTGGTCATGCAGCGGCCTGCAAAGCCGTTTACGGAGGTCCGATTCCTCTCGCGCTCTCCAACGTGGGTGCAGATGTGATGCTTGCAAGAAAGCTCACAATTTTACTATTAACGAGTGGAAGAAAAAACAAAAACGTGGGCGTGACGGCGAATTGGATCAGCCAGCAGTCTTAGAAACTGCCGTACCCTAAACGGTCACCTGTGGGTTCGACCCCCACCACGCCTACCAAAATTGTGCCGCACTACGCAAATAGGTAAAGCGGACAGTTTCAAAAACTGTTGATTGTTTGTCAGTTCGATTCTGACGTGCGGCACCAAATACGTCGAAAGATGGGCAGAAAATCGACATGTTTTGGTGATATGTCGATGCAGTAGATATTTTGGAGAGTCAACCCGTCAGGGCATGGGCGCGGTTTGCTAAACCGATGGCTCCTTCGGGAGTGGGGATCAAGACCTCGGCTCTCCGCCAGTTTGGGAAGGTAAACCACTGAGGTTGTGGTCTCGCTTGGAAAGCGATGAGGTCCGTAAGGACTGGTCTTCGAGTGACCTGCCTTCCTCCACGGTAGCGTTGGGCATTGCCAAGCCCACCCGCCTCGAAAGCGGACACGGTGAAAGCCGTTGCGTGTTGGACTCACGCCGCTACCGCCAAGTTTGGAGGGTACCGCCGATGCTGAGGCAAACGGTCCTGAACACCGTGGCTCCCGTAAGGGATGATGGATGGATACCATTACCCTCCACCATATTGTGCGTTCGCTGGTGAGACGGTGGACACTGTCCGGCTGTAACCCGGAATCCTCTTTGAGGACGCTGCAGGTTCGAATCCTGCCGAACGCACCATTGACATCGCAGCCCATCCATGGGAAGATTAACAACATGATGACCAAGACCAAACCGATAACCAGGATGACCAAGCGGGTCATTTGGGGAGTCGTGTCTTAGGGGTCTGCGTGTTGGCACCACCAGACCTCCACTCAGGTGGGGGTTTTTTAATGCTCTTTGAAAATGCGGGACGATCCGAGATCAGGCAGCACTCCAAACGCCGCCGTGCGGAGTTCGACTCTCCGGTCCCGCGCCAGACTCGCCGCATATCCAAGAGGAACGCTGCCCTCATAAAGCAGACGGAGTAGGGGATCGTTTCCCCCGTGCGGCACCAAGGTTGTTGTGCGGGTGAAACGCGGCAGCAGAAGGGCGAGAGCCTGACTAGCGAGTAACCGGAATATCCTGCATCTTTTCCGATGTAAGGGCCGGATCGCACAACAGCAGTTTTGCCGGAAAGCATAGGTTGCCGCGAGGTCTTATAAGCCTTGTAGTTGTCGGTAGATTACCGATGCGAGACGGGTTCGATTCCCTCTTCCGGCCCCAGTGGATGCGTAGTACAACGGCTAGTATGCACGGCCCTTACCCGTGAAGATGAAGGTTCAAATCCTTCCGCATCCACCATTGACACGTAGGCAAGATTATTTTAAGTTTAAGACATGATTGCCTACAAAAGCCCGGAGATTCATCGCACCCCTCTTTATCGAGCAAAAGCAGCGTATTATGGGATGTTGAAAAGGTGTCTTAATAAAGATGGGAAGAACCCCTCTTACGCGAATGTGGAATTACGAATGACGTGGGATGAATGGCTGAAATGGGCCATCCCTGAATACGAGAAGTTTCAAAAAGAGAATCCTGACGTTACACCTAACGCGGCAAGGATTGGCGATTCTGGTCACTACGAACTTGGAAACATAAGGATTGTTTCACAGATGCAGAATTGCGCGGAACAATCCGGCAGGTACAGAAACGCTCTCCAAGAAGACGGGACAAAACGATGCTCAACCTGCAAAAAGCCTCAGCCAGTTGCGATGTTCAGCAAGAACAAAAGCCGTTGGGATGGTTTAGCATCTGACTGCAAGGATTGCGTTCGTAAATATCAAAAGAAGAACAACGGTGGTCCGAGAAAACTGCTTGAAATTCAGCACGGAACAAGGTCGGGATACTTAGCAGAAGCTCGTCGCGGTCTTCGGCATTGCGATGGTTGTACAAGAGCAAACAGAGAATATACCAAGAATTTACGAGAGACGGTCGCCTAGTCTGGTTCGGCAACGACCTTTTAAGTCGTCATAAACGTGAGTTCAAATCTCACCCGTCTCACCAATGGACCTATAGCTCAAAGGGATAGAGCCTCGCCTTCTAAGCGAATGATTCCCGTTCGATCCGGGATAGGTCTTCCATTAGGATCACCAGATTTGGTCGCATAGCTCAGACGGATAGAGCGATGGTTTCCTAAACCGTAGGCCGGAAGTTCGACTCTTCCTGCGACCACCAGTTTGCTGCCGTACCGGGTCGCCCTCCGAAGGCGAACACCGTAGGTGGATAAGGCAGGTTCGAGTCCTGTCGGCAGCTCCAGTTGCTTTGTATCTTGGGCGTGTTCCGGTTTTTTGATGTATACGCCTAAGTTATAAGTTGTTTAGGGTATTTTGCGGAGTTTGATCAGCGGCTAGATCGTCTGCCTTACAAGCAGGTCGTCGGGGGTTCGAGTCCCTCACTCCGCACCAGGTTTGCCGGATTAGCTCACCGATGGCTTAGAGCGTTCGGTATACAGGAGTAATGTGTTATATGATTGTAGCGTAGATAAATTTGGAATAGGATTCCATCGATAATGGAAAGGTTGTGAGTTCGATGATTAACGCGACAACAAAAATTAACACCAAGCAGACAGGCGACATATCTGAGATGAGGTTTGCTCTATGGTGTGTTGAACAAGGATTAGCGGTATCTGTTCCACTTGGAGACCGCCACCGCTACGATATGATCGTAGACACTGGAAAACGACTGCTACGAGTGCAGGTAAAAACAACATGGCGTAATAATGGTAAGACATTCTCGGTATCATTTGTAAATAATACAACTGACCACGGAAAAGTTGTTCATCGTAGCTACGAAAATCAAGTAGATGCACTCGTAGCTTACGAACCGAATGATCGGAAGTTCTATCTATTCGGACCAGATTTATTGAGACAATTGAAAAGGGATATTGCCTTGAGATTCAAGCCGTCAGCCAACAATCAAGTGCGAGGAGTTAGATTGGCATCAGACTATGAATTAAAATCGGTTGATCAATTGGATACGATATAAGCGAGAGGTAGCTGGTTCAAGCCCAGCATCCGGCACCAAATTTGCGGCCGTCGTCCAATGATAGGGCCTCGGACTTCCAATCCGATGACGGGAGTTTGAATCTCCTCGGCCGCTCCACAATCAGACTCCTCGAAGTCCTCTTTAGATCCCATTCAAAATCTCGACCTTGATGTTTTCTGGCCTCATAGCCTCATCAACGGCCCGGTCAACGCTCTTCATGAGGCCCATGCGGCGCATAGTTTCAGCCCTGTGCCAAGCCTTAAACTGAGGGGTCTCGGCGCATTTGCGGAAGGCTTCTTCCTTATTCTTCCGCTGATCGCGTCCGTCGCGGTGTTCGGCCCTGGCCCCAGAGGCTGTATGGATACACCGCACACCGTTTTGCTTTGCGTTGCGGTGTTGGCCGCCGTTGCCGCCAGTGCAAAAAGTCTGAAACTCGAAATCTTTTGAAGTAAGGGAAAACAAGAGGGTTTTCATTTTTATGCTTTGACTGGCCGGAGAGGAACAACCGATACCGTCCACCCAAACTCGCCGGTGGATTTGTCTTTTCCGGCATAGCGTTTGGCCTTGATGGCGTATTTGGGATAAAAAAGAATCTTGCCGTTCTTGATCTGATCAGCTACCTCGATTGCGGCGACGATGTGACTCCTTGCAACCTTCACGATTCCTCCTCATAGAACTGGCGAGATGGACGGGAGTCGAACCCGCGTAGCACGGTGTGAAAGACCGTGGGCCAAACCGACGCAGCCTGCCATCTCAAAACAAATGGGACTTATATACTTGAGTCCCTTTCACAGTTTCGGCTCCAAAATGAAAGCTGCAATATGCCTTCCAGTACCTTTGCCGATGGACATGTCCTCAGTTGCAAGCCATCGAACGTCGCCAAGGTTTCGGACTTTAGTCCCGATAGCCTTGAGCATCATGAGCACCCATTTATCGACGGGGTAGACAAGCACAACGAGGTTCCCTTTTTGCTGCTCTTCAATGGACTTACGGACCCAAGCGGTCGGACCTTTCTTCTTGCCTTGATGAATGATGGACCCAAACGGCGGATTGACGTAATTAGACTTACCCCATTCGCAAGTGAGGCCGTCAAAGCCTACCGGAAGCGGGAAGGGGCATGGGTCAAAATCGAAGTGAAACTCTGTGTCCAGCGCCGAATAGAGATCAGGCGGAGTGATCCAGTAATGTTTTCCATCTTCGCTATTGCCGACGTGAAACTTGTTCTCGGCTGGCATCAACTGACTTTGATGAACGATGCTCATTTACCCTCCAAGGGAGTTAAGTACGTAATTCCCAAACAAATGCAACTTGGTAGCCCTGGCGGGATTCGAACCCGTCATTTCCGGAGTGAGAGTCCAGTTGCCTATCCACTTAGCAGACAGGGCCAAAACCTTGCCGGGTGTTTTTTTACATGGAACCCGGCCGTCCACGGGTTACCGTTGTTTAGGCGGCAACCGGGAGCGCAAATGCTGCTGCACTTATGGTTTGATTCTCGTTGCGGTGAGCATCAATCCCGGCATGAAACTGTAGATCCCTGATCCCGTCGAAACCGTGACGGGCCCACAAGAGAGGGTTGACATTAACCGCTCACTTTTTCCAAGGGGGTAAGTCCTAAAGCAGCTTCCAACCCTCTCTGGTGGACCCGGTGGGAATTGAACCCGCGTCCGAAACCACATCCCTACAGCGTTGACATGCTTAACCCTTGCGGCGGTTTGCGTTGCGCCCATGGGGAACATGGCGGCCCCTGGAAGTTTTGTTGGCGTAGTTTTTGCGCCGCTTCCCGGGTGGCCCATCCTTGGGGCGCATCGCGCAATAAAGGCAACCGATGGAACATGGCTTTCCGAGCCCACGACGGTGCCTTGAAGCGTGTGCATTGCCCATGACAAGTCTCCTTTCACTATGTACTTGTCATGGCATCCTCCGCGTGAATCATTGTTCCTCCAAAACTTGTGCCCACTTTGTCCCCTCCGGTGGGCGCGGAGGAAAGGAGGCCTACACCAGCCCGGACATTGGCGGACCATGCGAGACTCGAACTCGCTCTGTTCGGTAGACAGCCGAACATCATACCCATAGAACAATGGTCCAAACTTGGTTGCGGATCCGGACCCCGACTCCGGCGATATTCAGCTTATGAGGCTGACGAGACTCCCTTTCTCCATATCCGCTGGAGACAAGTATAACGCCGGTCTGGGGGAAGATTGCAAGAGAACTTTGGTAACCTGGGGCACCTGGCAGGATTCGAACCCGCGTCTTCCTGTTTCGAATACAGGAGCATAATCCACTCTGCCACAGGTGCGAAGTATGGTGGGGCTGGCAAGGTTCGAACTTGCTGCCTCCGGTTCCGCAAACCGGCGCTCTATCCAGATGAGCTACAGCCCCTCAATGGTCCGCGTGATCAGATTCGAACTGATGACCCCCTGATCCCAAATCAGGTGCGCTTCCTGGCTGCGCCACACACGGTTAAGCTGGTCCGGACCCGGCGAGTTGAACGCCGCTCATCCTGTTCCCGAAACAGGTGCCTGAAGCCGCTAGGCTAGGCCCGGATAAACTATGGTGGACTCGACTGGACTTGAACCAGCACCGCACACGGCTTCAACGTGTCGCTCTACATTGGAGCTACGAGTCCATGAACTTTCAAACGCTTCGCAATCGCACTAAATGATACCCCTAGCCGTTTTGCAACTTGATTTCGGTTACTTAAACCAATCATATCGATCAACTGTTCATTTGTCGGCCATTGAATCTTATACTTCGCACTCTTCAATCCAGCACATCTTGCACAGCGCGGAGCATTATTTGTTACGGCAGTGCCACAATCACAACATCTGTATTCTGGCGGTTGTTGATAAGCAGCAGAAACGAAATCAGTACCAAACCTTTCAACCGCATATAACAAATACGGCTTTATTTCTTTTTCGCCTAAAACCGTTAATCCTTCAACTGCTGCTATCTTTGCATTGTTGCGTCGGTCAAAATACCCCTTGACTTCGACTAGGTTTCCAGCACCCAAAAGAAAGTCTGGATAAAACTTGGATCGCTTACCCTCAAACTCATATTCATAACCAAGCGTATTTCTGCTGAAAGAAATTGAATGATCGATAGCGTGTATTACCCAAGCCAACTCCCAAGACGAATCACACCAAAATCCTTGATACCACCCACTTTTACCACGTCCAGCCCCCTTTCTTGGGCCACCTTTAGTCGGACTTTTTCTCCTTCCAATTTCAGATCGCTTCTTGCGGTCCTCATCGGTCATGTTGGCAACGTATCGCCTTACTCCTTCACTGACATTGGCACAGGCTCTCGCTATCCTTTCGTCCGTTTCCTTTGTCAGACCTCTGTTCCAAGATTTCCCTTTTGCTGGCCCAGTGCCTAACGGTCTTCCAGCATAATCGCCACGATGAGCAATCCTCCAGTGAGTTGCAGCGCCATATTTGCTGCACTTCTTACCGCAATCTGGACAAATCTTCTTGCCGTCTACATCGGTCTCGAAAATCACTGTTTTCCTGCGGCGGGCAGGTCCAAAACCATCGCACAGACGTTCATGCGTCTTGATACGATTCATCCCTATTTCTGTCCCACATTTACTACATGGTATAGTTCTGAACATGCAAGCATTATACCATTAAAATCAAACCACTGCTATGACCGCACTAGCTCAATCGGCAAAACTGGTGGACCCTGTCGGCTTCGATCCGACCGCCTCCTCGGTGCAAACGAGGCGCTCTCCCAAATGAGCTAAGGGCCCGCGTAAATGGGGTGGCCGGTGGAAATCGAATCCACAAGAGACATGTTCCACAGACATGCCCGACATACCAATAGTCGGCACGGCCACACTTGGAGCCCTGCTGCCGAGTCTAACGGCATTGTCCGGGGTACAGGCCCGGTGCATCGACGGCAATGCTTGCAGGGCAAAAACTTACATTAAAAACCTTGGAGCCGAAATGGGGCCTCGAACCCCAGTCGTATCATTACCGATGATATGCTCTTCCTGTTGAGCTATTCCGGCATCCTTTTTGCGCCTCATTCCGTTAACGTCTCTTCCATTGCCCCGATTAAGCGACATGTATGTCGGAGTTAAAGAATGGCAATTAGGGCACAAAACGATCAAATTGCTTTCACTGCAATTGCGAAAATCCCCGTCGATATGCTCGATCTGAACCGGCACCTTTCCACTTTTATGGTTAACCTCGCACCATCCACACCTAGAGCACTTGTTGTCGTATTTCCCAAGAAGGTACCGTCTTACGGTTTCACAAAGAAAGCCATTCTTTGTTAACCCACTACGCGCTCCGGATCGCCATTCTACGAGCACCGCTTTCTCTTTGTTTTTCTGATTGCATCCATGGCTACAAAATTTTTTGTTCGAGTGCTTTACTCCACACTCAAGGCACTTTTTCTTCTTGTTAGCCTTGAGGGGGTTGTTGAATAACGCAGAACACCTGTGAGAACAAAAAATCTTGCGGCAATCTTTTCCGCACTGCTTGCAAGGCTTTGGCTTATTCCTCCTCTGTGAATCATTTGAGCAAAGAGGAGAGCAGTACGTTTTTCCTGTTCCGCGTTTTGCTCTCCTCATCGCCTCGTGCTTCGGTAACCAGAAAATCCTGTCGCAAAAATCGCAACGTAAGTCGATAAGGTCGCGACTGCGAGCGGAATTAAACTGCTGCTTTGATACGAGTCTCATAAATTAAATCGTATCATAGTTGGAGCCGGGTAGGCGATTCAAACGCCTGCTTGCGGGGTACGGACCCGCCGTTATGTCACTAAACCAACCCGGCAAAACCTGGAGCGGACGACCGGCAATGATCCGGCAACCTTCGCGCTGGCAGCGCAATGCTCTACCAATTGAGCTACGTCCGCATGGCAGCGGGAACAGGAATTGAACCTGTCTTACTGGTGCCAAAGGCCAGTGCCTAACCAATCGGCCATCCCGCTATAACTTGGCTGCGCGTGGAGGTTTTGATCCCCCTACTGATGGTTCAGAGCCATCTGTGATTCCAATTTCACCAACGCGCAACATACTTCTAAAGGCTCACGGGGAGGGATTCGAACCCACACCTTTTCCGTTAACAGCGGAATGCTCGCCATAGAGCTTCCCGTGAATAAACTTTTTCTTGCCAACATTTACAAACCCTAACCGCCACTGATTCTTGACCGCACAAGATCTGGAGCAGTGGTTGTTCGTGTATCGCCTTCTGAAAGCAAAATTTCTGCGAAGAATCTGAAAAGTTTTTTCACACCAAGCGCATTTCAATTCAACGTAACCAGGAGGTCCCATTCTTTCTTTGGTATGGTCGCTACTATGCTTGGCGCGTTCTTTCTTCTCCAAATTTTCAAAACGATTGTCGCGCTTTTGGTCATTCTTGTGGTGAATGAGCATTGGCTCGACTACCAATTCCCCAGTGTTTTTCCACCACACTAAGTGGTGTTCATAGCAGTATCTTCCTCGATACAGCTTCCCGGGATATCCTTCTGGAGCGATGACGAGTTCATAGAGGCCGTTTCGCATGCCTTACATTAACACGCATGCTACCATTATTCAACCCCAACTAAAAACCCTCGAACCTTGCGGCCGAGGGTCTCGAAACTTGGAGATCTCCCGGCGCTTACATATCGTTACCCTGGCGCGGCTGTGCCGTCGCTGGTGTAAATGCGGTATGGGCGCGGAAGCTCATGGTTCACATCATCACATATCGGACGATGGATGTCAACCAAACAAAAAAACAGTTGCCATGTACCACAAGGAAGGGTATACTCAAAATCATGTACAACACCGACGTCAAGGGACTCCTTGAAATCATGAGAATCATGCAGGGGGGTAAGACGCAGGCCGAGTACGCAAGAAGTATTGGCGTGACACCTCAATATCTTTGCGACGTCTACAAACAGCGCCGCGAACCTGGACCTGCGATCCTTAGCTCCATGGGGGCGACGAGATCGTACCTTGTTCCAGAAACATTCACCAGCAGTATCGGAGGAAGCAATGCCAGCAAAGAAGGCAGTCAAAAAGCCAGCAACAAAAAGCCCAAGGAAGTCTCCAGCAAAAAGCGCAAAAGCCGCCGGTAAGATGCTGGTCAACTTTGTGCTCGACAGGTCGGGATCGATGCAATCGTGCATCAACGACACCATCGGCGGATTCAACTCCTACATCAACACGCTGAAGGCGGACAAGAAGAACGAGTACGCGTTCAGCCTCACCTTATTCGATACCTCTTACGAGACCCGCTATGTCTCGGTGGATCTCAAGGATGTCCAGGAACTCAACCTGAAGACCTATACCCCCAACGGGTGGACGGCTCTGTATGACGCCATCGGAAAAACGGTTGCGGCGGTAGACGACCTGGGCAAGAAGTACGACAAGGTGTTGACCGTGATCCTGACCGACGGGGAAGAGAATTCTTCGCGGGAGTTTACGTTGTCCGCGATCAAGTCCCTGATCAAATCCAAGGAGGATTTGGGCAACTGGACCTTCGTTTTCCTTGGAGCGGATATCTCTGCCTACCAAGTGGGAGATCAGATGGGAATCAGGACGGCGAACTCAATTATGTACAACCAGGCCAACATGGGGATGACCATGAGCTGTCTGGCTGATGCGACCTCCGCATACACATCCAGCCTGCAATCAAACACACAGGACTTCCTGACGCATGTGCGTGGCGGGAAGGTGGCTGCTGCCGGGATGAGCCGTCGCGTAAAATAAGAGCATGTTCGACGAGTGCTTGGGGGTATCGTACAGGTACCCCCTCGCTGTCCACAGAAACGTGGTACACTGAGCAGGTGGGCGCGTTATGGTTCCGGAAGAGAGTTCCGGACGGGGCTTTTTCCTCTTTCTGATTCCCCCCATGAAACAGAGTGCCCACCCCCCCCTCTTGACAAAAAAACAAGCGATGACCTAAAGTGGTCACTGTCGGGCTTGATCACCCGATGCCTAGCCGATGGAGTGGTTTCGGGGGTTGGTTGCCCAATCAGCCCCCGCAATACCCCGAGCTGGGAAATCCATTGGCACATCCTTATCCGCAGACCGAAAGTCCAGCGCCTACGGGAGAGTTGTGCTCAAAAGAAGCTGGGAGCGGTAATGGCTGACAGTATTCGTGATCTTCGCGATGGGGATTTTGCGTGGTTCAATAAATCGATCTTGAAAATGGGTTTGGGGTGGAAGGCCAACCTCGTGTACATGGGGCTGGTTGCATTTGCCAACGGAACGAGTCAGGCCTGCTTCCCGTCCAAATCAACCCTAGCCTCCCTCTTGGGGGTGTCGAAGGATACCGTGTCTGATGGATTGAAGGATCTCGAAAAACACCTCCTGATAAGCGTTGAGGTGAGGCAGTCGGATGGGGCGCGAGACTCCAACCAGTACATCCTCCTTCAGGTCAATATCGGCTCTATTGGCAAGGGGGTGGGTGCTAATAGCTACCACCCCCCGGTTGCTAATAGCAAGGGGGTGGGTGCTAATAGCTACCCTAACAATAAGAATGAAAAAGAAGGAAAGAAGAACTATTCCGCTGAAGCGGTCACGTCCCGGTTCTCTCCCTTCAAGGAAGCCTTCTGCGGGTACTACCAAAGCAGGAACGGAATCCCCGCTCCTTGGAACGGGCGCGAGGCAAAAGATTTGAAGGTGTGGCTGGAGTCCAACCCAACCGTTTCGCTGGAACAGTGGGGGGCAATTCTTCGGAATCGGGCACGGAGTCCTGTGGCCCACGGCAATCCGTTGAGTGCCTGGATCCGGTATGCGGCAAGTTGGTTGAATGGGGCCGCCGGGGAGTTTGGTCGGCCAATCGAAGGGGGAATGAATGGAAAATCAGGAAAAATCAATCACAACATCCAAATGCTCCGCGATTCACTTGGGCAAGATCAAGTGTGCGTTGACGGAGATGGCGTGTTACCGCCAGGCAACGATACCAGAGAACTTTCTGCCGCTCTTCTCGAAAGCTCTATCGAGTGAGCCCTTGGATGAGGTTCTCGCGGCCCTGGAGTGCTTGGGAAAAAGGCCGCGCCAGCAGGGGGAGTTTGCGCTTCCCGATCTTGGAACGATTCTTGTGGAGGTTCGCCGGGTAAGGGCCGCCAAGATGGGGTTCTCTAATCCAGAGATGGCGAATGTCTCGTTTGTGGGGGGCAAATGAAATACGATGACTGGTCGGTTCCCGAGGAGGCCCCGGAGATTGTTGATGTTTCTTACAAGTCTCTTCCCATGAACGAACACGCCGAGAAGACGATTCTCGGGGCGGTGTTGTTGGACAACAATGCTTTGTTGGAGGCGTCTGAGGTTCTTTGTTCGGACGACTTCGCATACGACTCGCATCGCCGCATCTTCCACGCAATGGTTGGCTTGGTGGATGGACAGAAGTCGGTCGATCTTGTGACCTTGGTCAATGAGCTGTCTCGCAGGAAGGAGATCGATGCTATTGGCGGGGTTGCGTACCTGGCATCCCTGACAGAGGGCCTTCCGCGCCGTCCGGTTATTGCGGAGTACATCGACATCGTGAAGGATCGCGCCATGTTGCGCGAGTTGATGCGCGTGTCGGGTGCCATGGCGGACCGGGCTCAGGACCAATCGGAACCAGCTCTCGACATCGCCTCATGGGCGGGCGAGAAGATCGGTTCGATAGTTGAGGGTGCCGGAAGCGTTGATCGTGTCAGCACGGACGTTTCTGAGGCAACAATGGCCGCCCTGAATGAGTTTGAGTCCAGGCGGCAGGCGGAAAGCGACGAAACTCTTTCCTATGGCATGACCCCAGAGATGGATGAGTTGACTGGGGGTATGTTTGCCGGAGAGGTTACGGTGGTTGGCGGCGAGTCGGGGGTTGGCAAGAGTTCCGCTCTGGCACAGGCTTTGATTCGCACCGGCCGGAACGGCTATCCTTCGGTTTGCTATTCACTGGAGATGACCAAGAGCCAGCTTCTTGGCAAGATGTGGTCAATTGTCGCCGAGGTTCCATATCGGTTTGTCAGGTTCCCAAGGACGGCAACCGAGGAGCAGGTGAGGAGGATTCGTTCTGCGGCTTTGGAGATTGCAGAGTGGCCTCTGGATATCTATGATCGCGGCGGCATGAGTCTGAATGAGATTTTGGCTACAGCCCGTCTTCACATCAAGCGCAAGGGAGTTCGTTTTGTCGGCGTGGACTATCTTCAGAGGATTACGGTTCCCGGCAACAAGGATGAGCGCCTGAAGGTGGCGGAGTGTTCCAAGAGGCTTGCGGATCTAATCAAGGGAACGGGGGCCCATCTGATGCTTTTGAGTCAACTGCGCCGCCGCGACGACAATTCTTTTCCAACCATGCGCGACTTGAGGGAGAGTGGGCAGATTGAGAACGACGCCCACTGTATCGCCCTTCTCTGGAGGGAGTACGACAAAGAGAAGGGGTACCACTCAACCAGCGGAATGATTGTGGTTCCCAAGCAGCGTTTTGGGTTTACGGGCAACGTGAAAACAAAATTCAACACCGACTTTGCGACGTTTGAAAGAGGGTAGCGATGAGTCTGCTTCCGCGCTTTGTTCCGAGTTACGGCAAGAAAGAGGCGTCGTGTATGGAGTGTCTTGGAAAAAGGACATTTGTGAATCACGCCGAGTTTACTGATCACCTGGTTAACGAGCATGGATACATTCGTCTCGGGGAGTCGGCATACAAGCACCGCCTCTGTCATTGCGGAAAAACCGGCTTGTACAAGGTGGGGGTTCTTGTGTTTTGCTCGGACCACTATCGCGAGGCCGAGGCGAAGAGGGTTAAGTGCAGGGAGCGTTTCGAGGCGAGGGCTGCAATTATCGAAAAACAGAAAAAAAGAAAGGGATGATGCCCTGTTTTCGAAGGACGCCTTACGCAAGGCAAAGAAGGGCCACTGAGGTTGTTTGTTACCAAAGTTTTGTTGATTACAAATCGATGAGGGGGTAGACTTTCACCATGTCTGATATGAGGTTTGAATCATTCAAAGATGCCATCTGGAGTATGCGTAGGCGGGGCCTGGAGATCGAGCGCCTTGTGGTTCATCCATCCAGCGCTTCCCAGCTTGTTGCATACCTGATTGAGTGGGGAGCTGATCCATTCCCATGCTCTCACTTTTCCATTCTTCATCCGTTTCGCAAGCTGGATAAGAGATTGTTTTTTTGTGGGGTTCCCGTGGAGTTTTCTATGGCCTGTCCTGCGGGGTGTATTGGGTCTTCGAATCACGGCGATATACTCCAAGGCTTACTGAACGCCCAGGAGGAGGAGGATGCCAAGCCAGCAGAGGGAGACGAAGTGTTGACCGAGCTGAAGAGCGACAGAAGCCTGACGGGGTTAATGATTAAGGCCATGGAGAACATGGATGCCGTCAAGGATGTCATTGTCTTCAGGTTTATGGATCATGGTGGAAGCGGACGCGTGGAAACCCTTACAACCTTCAATCCACTGGAACTCTCTGCTGTAATGCAGAAGACAGTGATGAGCATTTTACAAAACGGACAGTAGTCCGTATACGGACAAACAGGAGGAAGAATGAGCAAGACAGTGAACAAGGTGCAGATTCTTGGCCATGTGGGCAAGGATCCAGACGTCAAGGTAACTCCCGGGGGTACGGTTGTTGCCAACTTTTCTATTGCCACCACGGAGCGCGAAAAGGATTCTGGTGGTAACTGGACAGACAGGACCGAGTGGCACAACATCGTGACCTTCTCGAAGACGGCCGAAGTGATCAGGGATTATGTCCACAAGGGCGACAAGATTTACATCGAGGGGAAGCTCCGCACCCAGAGCTGGAACGACAAGAATACGGGCGAGAAAAAGTACCGGACGGAGATTATGGCGTTCGAGCTGGTGCTTCTCGGCAACAAACCCAAGGATGCTCAAGACGACCCTCAGTCGTCGGGGTCAGATTGGGATGCAGGCTTCCCCGAGTAGCGAAGGCGGCGGTACATGATTACCCGCTCCAAACCAATCGAGGCAAGCATTTCTTTTGAGGGGCCACGGTTTCCTGTCAAGACATCGGACATGAATTGGCGGGAAACCCCCATGGCCCTGGCATAGGCCGACGAGCTTCTTGCTCCCATCCTGGACCGAATCATAAGAACAGCATCTTCTGGACTGAAAAACTTTTTTGATTCCACATGGTAATAGTACCCCGTTTGTGCGGATACTTCAAGGAGTGGTTATGCCCAGCGTGTACACGATTTCTCAGGCCAAGAAGATCCTGCACAAGATTCTCAGGGAGGTGGAGTCTGGAAAAACTGTAATCATTTGCCATGGTGGCGCTGGCGTGAGACCCGTAAAAACTCCAATCGTAAAGATCATCCCCTACAAAGAGGAAAAATGAAGAAGAGCGGCTATTTCTGCTATCGCCATCGCGTGTTTGGTTTTCTTTGGAGGTCTCGTGTTCGCCTGGTTCGTCTTGGGCGGGTATACGAGTGTCCGGCGTGTGGCGAGAAAAAGTTGCTTTCTGAGTGGTCCAAGGATGCCAGGGGGTTTCTTGGGTCCAGCCAGATGCACTTTAGGTTTCCCGAATTCTGATCTTGTAAAAGTAAAGCATCATCTTCCGCTTCAAGATGTAATCCGGAGTGCGGAACCCCTTGCAGTCCTCGACAACAATCCTTCCATCCTCCACATATTGGAAGTCGGCGACATAGGAGCAGGCCCTCTCGATGGTCTTTCCTTTGTCGTCCACTTGTTTTGGGATGAGAACGAAGGTGATCTGAAACTCCAAACCAGAGATGGCTCCTGCCTTTTCCAGGAGCCTGAGTTCCTGAGCCCGATTGAACTCTTTCTTGCTGTCAAAGCCGCCGGTCTTACGATTGCGGAACTTGTTCAAGTAGCTCCTCGATCTTTACCTTGAGTTCATTGAGGGCGGCAATGCCAGACTGAGTTCCAACAAGAGGAATAGTTCCTCGCGCGGCGATTTTTTTCAGCCTGATAATTTCTTGGTCGATGATGTGGAAAAGCTCGCCTTTGTTCATGTTCACATTTTCTACCGGGCACATCTAATTGGCAAGGTATTTCTGGTAATTGTTACTTTGGTAACCATATCTCTTGCGTGGATGGTTGTGGTGGGGCAGACTGTTTTTAGCGGGGGCACCGAGAGACGCCGACCTCCCTGCTGGGCATCCTCCCCCAGCCATGTCCCCGCTTAAACCCGTTGCGATGCCGCACAAGTGCTGCTATTTTGTAACCTATGAACACTATCGGCGTTGTTGCTCTTGCCTTTATCGGGGGGATCTTTCTCATCGTGGTCTGCTTGGCCCTGGCGGCCTCCCTGTGGATCTCGTGGTTTGTATACAAGCAGGTGAAGGCTTTGAGGGTTGCTCTGGAGGCTTATGACGCCCTTCAGGTTCAACACTTGGAGGCCCAGAGCAAAGCCATGGAGTCGGGGAAGGGTGTGTTCCAGGGCATCAGGGCGGATATGAAGTCCATTCTGGATGCCCAGTCCAGCGAAATGCGTCAAACCTTCAAGATGTTTGAAGATGCGTTTCGTGGGGCCTTGAGGAACCTGAACGGCAAGGCCATGATGGAGGCGTCAAAGCAAAACGTTTCAGCCGTGAAGCGTCTTGAATTTGTGGCCCAGTCTCTTGGCGAGTTGATATCTTCAGCGGGAGCTGCGGATGGAACCCCCTCAGAGTGGTCAGAGTCGGCGCGGGCTACGGAGTCAGCTTCTCCAGAGCAGTCGAGGGTTGGCCGTTCTGTCTATGACCGCGATGCGGTGGATGAGACTGAGACCGGGGAGGCTTTTGATCGCATGGTTGGCGGGGAGCTGTTTACTCAATGACAATGGCCCTACAAAAGCCCACGGTGCGCGACAGGCAGCGCTGGTATCTCTGGCGCAGCGAGAAGCCTCTTGAGGAGATTGCGGCCCGGGAACGGGCATCCGTAGAGACCATTCGAAAGTCCATCGACAGGGTTGAGGCATATCGCTTCATCGCCTCCGTGGAGGAGGTGGATGTTGCTTACAATCATCTCGCCTTGAATCTGATTGAAGATCAGGAAAACACCCTTCGCAGCGCGATGGTGGCTGAGACGTGGAGGACATTTCCTGACGGCAGGCAGGAGTCGATTCCTGACCATCTGACGAGGCTGAAGGCAATCGATACCGCGAGGGAGTTGATTGAGGTGACCCGGCCGAGGGTTCCATCCACGCAGGTCAATGTGCAGCAAAATGTGGCGAGTGGGGTTGGGGCAAGCGGCGGCATGAGTTTTGAGCAGCGGCTTCGCGAGATAAGGGCAAAGCGGGAGGTTCAGCAGATTCCGGGGAATAATCCGATGCTCTTGGAGGCTCCTCCACAAATGACTCGCGCCGAGAAAATTGTTGCAGAGTTTGAGGAGGCTGGAATAGATTTGGAGGACGGCGACCTGGAGGACTTGGAGGAAGGGGACGACGATGAGGCTTCCTAGACAAGACCCCGACCTGAACGACGCCATCGAGGAGCTGGAGCGCCACTTCGCAAGATTCCACGGGAACAATGCTGTTGATGAGGCCAGCGCCGCCTTGTCTCGCTCGGAAAACGATTGGATCAACGAGGAGCTGGAGAGGTGCATTGATCCCGACTACTGGACGAAAAACTACTTTACAATCACAACCGAAAATGGCGAACTGAAAACCCTGTATCCGTACTGGGATCAGCAGGAGATCGTCAGCGCGGCAATGAAGGAGGAGTGGGAGAACAACGGATGCTGCAAGCTGATTCTTCTCAAGGGGCGTCAGTTTGGCGGCAGCACACATATTCAGGCGCACATGTTCCACCGCACGATCTTCTATCCCCACACCTTCACCTTGATTGTCGCTCAGGATAAAGTTGTGTCCACACACATCTACAAGATGTCTGTGAAGGCGTATGAGAATCTCCCGTGGTGGATGAGGCCGGAGTGGAGATACAAGTCGGTCGCGGAAGGTATTGACTTTCAACGCGAGGGTGAGGACCAGGTTATGTCCGATCCCGGCTTGGGATCTGTGTTGAAGATCTCTCACGCTCAAAAGATGAGCGGCGTGGCTATCGGCCGCAGCATACGGAGTGGCCACTATAGCGAGGTTTCGCGCTGGCCTGATGCTCAGGTTTTTGAGGCTGACATTCTTCCCTCAATGAACGCTATTGATGGGTTCTATGTGATGGAATCAACTGGTCTGGGAAAGAATGGCCTTTTCTACGATTGGTGGCAAGATACGGTGGCTGGCGATACCGGATGGCGTCCGGTATTTGTTCCTACCTATCGGGTTAGGAAGTATTTTCTTCCGGTTTCAAAGTCGGACAATATCGTCCTCAGCGAGACTGAGCAGGTGTTTCATGACCGGGTGAAAAAGGAGCAAAAATACGAAATTCCTCTCGGTTTTTGGAAGTTTCGCCATTTTGGCCTGAAGCGTTCCAAAAAGAACAAAGCCGGTTTTCTGGAGTCCTACCCGATTACCCCGGAAGAGGCGTTCCAGAACTCCGGCCTGTGCGCCTTTGATCGCGATGCTATGGATGAGCAGAGAATGAGGGCCCCTAAGAATCCTGCTTATGCGGGAGAGATTCGTCTCAGAGGAAAGCGCGAGGAGCTTGATATTCGCGCCGTGGATCCGGGGGAAGATCTTCCTGTTCGCAAGCGTGGAAAAGGTGGTCACCGTCTTCATGTTTGGCATTTGCCTGAGCCGGGAAGGTCTTACTATGTCGGCTCGGATGCTGCTCTTGGAAATGGCGGAGACTATAGCGTGGCTGAGGTGTTTATGGCCGGGTCTCTGGGGCAGAAAGACGTTCAGGTTGCCGAGTGGTGGGGCTGGGAATCGCCGAAGAGATTTGCCGGAATCGTGGCCGCCCTGGGGTATTGGTATAACGGGGCTGAGGTGACAAATGAATACAATGGACCCGGAATCACCACCGGAGACGCCTTGGTCGATATGGACTATCCAAACCTGTGGAGGCCGAGACATAAGGACAGGGTTCAAACAACCTTCACCCCCTACCTTCACTGGGTGACTTCAATCAAGACGCGCGACCTGGTGATTGACGAGATGCGCGATGCCCTTCTGACTGATTCGATTGTCATCTACTCACATGATCTTTTGGATGAGATGGGCGACTTCGCAACCCTCGACGAGGGGCCGGGGCGCAAGAGATACGAGGGTGTTGATTCCAACGACGACGGAGTGCTGGCTTCGACAATTTGTCTCTATTGCCTGCGTGAGACGCTACAGTCGGTGAGAGAGTCTCCAGGTTTGGCGATGGCGCAGCCACGCGATGCCGAGGGGAAGATTTGGGGATCTCTGCCTTTTTCGTGGCAGGGTCCGTGGGTTATCCGCGACTCAGCGATGCGTCCAATTGCGGATGGTGTTTTCCAGCGCCGGGAGGACGCCGAGAGGGCGATCAAGGGGCTGAAGGGGGTATACACAGTCAGTCCTCACTGGGCTTTTGCGGCAGCGAACCCCCTGGTTTCCCCGATTCACCAATCCTCTCCGCCGGGCTACTCCGGAAGTAGCATACAGTATCAGGCAAAGAGGGTTCTAGGTGTTCCAGATCAAGAGATAACGCCCGAGATGGTTTCTGCGTTCCGCAACTGGAGGGAGTCCGCCCGTTCCGGATCGAGCGCGGAGGAGTTGGTCGGCTACAATGATGATTGGTAGTTTGGAGGAGTAATGGCGACGACGGGTCAGTTTTTACCGCCCATGAGTGCGGAAAGTGGTATGTATTGCCCAATGTGCAGGGATACGCGCGGGGTGAGAGATGTCAACCTGAAGCGCTCTGCCCACCTGTTTAAGTGTGATGTTGGCCACGAGATTCCCTATATGCAGCTTCAGTCTATGCACCCTGACATGGTGCCGTTCGTCACCAAGGAGATTCCGAATCCTACCCTGGACGTGAAGGCGGAGTGCTGGCTGCGGAAGGATATCTGGAATCGCTTTTCCTCTAAATTCTCGGGGCGCGTGAACTCTACCTTGAACTCTGTTCTCTCAACCATGCTGGATGACGACTTTTTGTTTCTGACCGGGGATACGGTGAGGAAGCTGCAAAAGTCCAACATTCGCAAGCAGGAGGACATTTTGGCTGTGGTTGAGGACAACGCTCGTCTGGTTGCCGAGAACGAGCAGGTTACGCGCGACTCCCAGCGTTTGGCGGCCCTGTTTGCCAATGCGGCCAAGGGTCTACAGGGGCAGGGTTCACAGGAATAGACGTAACTCGCGACAAAACAGTGATGTCAGGATAAAATCCAAGCGTGAACGCCTCCCTACAAGAGCGCCCCGAAGTTAAGCTGGAAGCCGAAGTCCTCGATTGGGCAAATTCTGTCTATGAGGAAGCCGATTCAGAGCTTATGTCGTCTCCCGAATCGAAACAGGTTCAGAGAGTCATCGACTTCCTTGAGGGAAAACAGTGGGCTTCAACGGCCAGGCACGGACGCTCACGTCCGGTGGCTAATCGCGTTGTTCGTCAGTTTGTCGAGATGGCGTCGATGCTCACCGATATTCAGCCGGATGTCCGGGTCAAGTTCACCGATGCGGACGAGAACTACTCTGAAGTCGAAAGCCTGATGAATCGGATGCTCACGGATTGGACGTATATGTCCGATTTCGAGCAGGAACTGGTTCAGGTGGTCATGTATGGCCTGATCTCCTATGGTCCCGTCAAGGTTCAGTGGAACCCCTATCTGCGAAACGGCATGGGAAGCAACGATTTCCAGCCGCTGTCGCCCCTCGATTTTCTTCAGATTGGCGCTTCTGGCCGTCTTCAGGCCGAGGCTGAGGTTTGCATTGTTCGCCGGGTGGTTACCAAGCCATGGCTGGTCCGCCGGTTTGGGGAGGTTGCTTACGGAGTTCAGCCTGACATCGAGTCGGAGATGTCGGCTACCCCGCAAAGGCCGAACGCTGTGTCTTCTCGCCGCTGGGCCAAATTGAGTCCTTTGATGAGGAACATCCACTCCAAATTGGCCAACTCTGGGGCCGGGGCTCCAACCACCAAGTTTCCCAAGGTGATTTACAAGGAGTTCTGGTTTAAGGACGACAGCATTTGGGATGGGTCGGAGTCGATAATCATTGGAGATCCGAACGCCTGCTGGTCGTATCGGGTTGAACCGGGCATGCCGAAGTATCCTCGTGGCCGCGTGTTGGCGGTGGCCGGAGGAAGGGTTCTTGAGGATGCGCCGAATCCATATTGGCACGGCCGGTTTCCGTTCGCGATCTATCGCCCACTCCGCGTTCCGTGGAAGTTTGCCGGTCAAAGCATCATGGATCCCCTGTGCGCCATGCAGGCTATTTTGAATCGGATTGAGGGAGGAGTTCTGGATGTAATCAACTCCACTATAGAGCCGACGATGATGGCCCCTATGGCGGCGTTTAGCGATCAGGACAAAGACTCAATTGACCCCGGAGCCCCTGGTGGCAAGATTTTCTACCGCAACAACTCTCCTCGTCCTCCTGAGTTTCGCAAGCCTCCCGAGCTTGGCAACTACACCATGCCGATGCGTGACGGAATCGACAAGGAGATGGCGATGAACTCTGGCGCGGCGGCAGTGAACCAGACCCTCCAGAAGAAACAGATTCCGGGCGGCGATTCCCTGGAAATGATTGTCAACTCGCGGGCGGGAAACATTCGCCTGTATGGGCGCGGCCTCCAGTCTTTTATGGAAGAGGTCGGCGTGATGGTTGTCAGCAACATGTTGCAGTTTGAGACGGCCGATAAGCGCGTGGCTCAGTATGGATCGAAGGGATTGACCGACTCCGACTTCCACCCCTACTACAAGCACCTCTGCCCAGCCACCATGGAGCCCGAGGATTTCGTTCGCAACGTGTCGTTTACGATTCGCCGTGGTTCTTTGCTGGCGATTGAGCGCACGGATGAGCTGGCGCAGATGTCGCAGCTTCGCAGGGCGGGTGAGATTGATCACACCACCTTCCTTGAGTTCCTGAACTCCAAGTTCAACGCGAACCTGAACATCTCACTGATTCAGCGCCGCCTCGACGAAGAGTCCGCGAAGAAGGCGCAGATGGCCATGGCTATGGGGCAGGCTGCCCACCAAGCAAAGGAATCTGGGAAGAAGAAGTAGTTAGACTCCGAATGGGGTTGTAAATGCTTCGTGCCCCGGCTCTCCGCCCCACTTGCGGATGTAGTAGTCCCTGTAGAGCATGAAGGTTGCATTGTTCTTCAGTTTTATGGCTGGATCGCTGTTGATGGTCTGGCTTCCGGGGTGGTTCACCTGAAGACCAGTGTCAATGCACTCGTATCCAGCCAGACGAACCCTCCGATAGAAGTCGTTGTCGCAAAAATACTGCCAAAAGGTTGTGTCCCACTCGACGCCTGCCGACAGTAAATCTGTGTTGATAGCCGACAGCGTGTCGTAGTGGGTCCACAGGACTCCCCACTTTCTGCCTTGAAGGTTGGACTGACGCGCGATCTTGAGAAGCTCTTCGCATACGCCTGGGTGGGGCTCGGCGTCGTTGTGCATCCAGATGCAGATGTTTGCTCCCTGTTCTTGTGTCGTCCTCATGATGTAGTTGAAGGTTTGGGGGCATGAAAGGGGAACCAGGGGGCGAAGAACGTAGACTCCATGCCAGTGCATCCAGGTGTCTGTTGGCAGGCCTTCTGGGGAGTTGTCAATAATGATACGGTTTGAACCGTAGGCTTCAGATGACCTTACGGCCGTATCGAGAAGGTCGGGACGGTTAAGGTATGGAATCCACATCTTGTAATCGCTCACTCTTCCTCCGTAGTCCAGATTGAATCGATAATGCGAAACTTGGGTACCAGCTCATCCACCGCCTGCTTGACTCCATCCCAAGGCGGGGCTCCGTAATCGTGTCCGCAGAGGATTCCTCCGGGGCGAAGTTTGGGTCTCCATGCCAGGATGTCGTCTCTCACTCCTTCATAGGTGTGATACCCATCGATGAAGATCAGGTCGGCGGTGATGTCTGGAAAGGATGCGGCGATATCTGCCGATGGCCCCTTGCAGATGATGATATTTGCCGCGCATGAGGTGTATTTTCTGAATTCTCCAAGGAGCCAGTCCGGATCCTTGTCTGCCAAAAAGTCGCCCTGCTGTTCGGTTCCTTGCCATGTATCCACGGCATAGATTGTTCCGGCGGTATTGCAGGCCAGGGCCAGGGTGCTGCGTCCCATCCACGACCCTACTTCAACGATGGTTGAGGATTTGGATGCGGCATGGGCAAGGTACTCCAGGTCCCTTTCCCCCATCCATCCGGGTGTTGCGAGGGCTTTCTCAATGTTCATTTTGTCCTCAATATGTTGGTGGGCAGGCTCATGCCCATGCTGTGTTCATAGGCTACTGCTTCCGCCGCCGTGGGGTAAGGGATGGACAGTTTTGACCGCACCTCATCTTCTATCTCATCTCGCATCTGCGCCAGGCGTTCGCGCGAAATGAAGTCTGTCCACACATAGGAGCGGTATTCTCCCGGCTTTCCCTTGTAAAAGGCTTGCTCTTTGTTGAAGTCAACGCTCTCAAAGTAGAGAGAATCGCCAAACGTGTCGAACCTGTATATCGGGTGCGCGACCTCGATAGCGCTGTCATGGTACGGAGTTCCCGGATACACAGTGATCACGGTTACGTCGAAGTCGTCGGGCTTTTCGTCGAGCAGCCAGTCGCGCATGGCGAGGATTGTCTCTTCGCTCTCTGCGGGGTGGCCGACGCTCATGAGGGCTTTGACCTTTAAGCCGTGCTTGTGGGCGATTCTTAGCATGTTAGTGTTGTCTTGGACGGTGGCGTTTTTGGCGATATTGCGGAGGATGCGCGGATGCGCCGCCTCGAATCCACAGAGAAGCCAGCGAAAACCGGCCGCATACATCGACTCCGCCTGCTCTTCGGTGAACAATTCAGACTTCACGAATCCGCGCAGACGCCAGTCAACCCCGGTGTTGGCAATTTGCCTCATCAGTGGGATGATGCTTTTGTTGATATTGAGTTCGTCGTCGTAAAACATGGCTCCATCGGCACCATACACGTCGTGAAGGTGCATCATTTCGGCGACGATGTTTTCTGTGGACCGCTTGCGAATCTGCCTCAACATGGGAGAGTTTCTTCCTCCGCAGAAGTTGCAGTGCATCGGGCACCCGGTTTGGCCGATCAGAGAGTATGACTTTCTTCCGTCTACCGTGTAGTGGTAGGAAGACATGTCCACCAGGTGACGGGCTGGCCATGGGTCATCTGTGAAGTCTTTGGAGGTATTCCAGAGGATCGACTTGGGGTCGTCGGCGTCAATAAGCCCCCGCTGGTGTATGGCGGTGAAAATTGACTTCTCTCCATCTCCGGCGACCACTGTTCCAAATATGGAGACCAGCTCTGACAGCATCTCTGCTGACCTCTGGTTGCCCTTCTTGGCCGCTGCGTTGATTAGGGTGGTATGTGGGCCTCCCAGGATGGTGCGAGAGCCTGCAAGGGCAGATCTGATGGCTATCGCGGATGGCATTTGAGGGGTGGTTGCCGTGAGGGCGAAGATTGCGTCTTTGTGGGGGTAGTCCCTTATAGCCTCCTCGTAGTTGGAGACTCCAGTCAGGTCAACGTGGTCAACGGAGAACCCTTGGCGCTCAAGTACGGCTCCGACCTTCAGGATTCCGAGAGAGACAAAGACCCGCTGGTCGAGGAGGAATGGGCTGGGTGGAGTAACCAGACAGATTCTCACTTGGCAATTCCTCTCTTCAGCCACTCTTCCCAGCTCGCCCAGCAGTTGTCCCAGTAGAACTTGGGATCGAGGAGAGATTTTCCGGTTCCGAGCGATGCCGCGAAGATGGTTTTGTCTGCCCAGTCTGACACATTGAAGACCGGCCTCTGGTGTCCGTAGAAGTCGTCGTTGAAAAGCGCTATGGGCTCAACGAGCATATTGGGCGGTATGAATTCGGTGGCTCCGGCGTATTTTCCATGAACAACCGGAGTCCCGGCCGCAAGAGATTCGCTTAGGGGTAATCCCCACCCCTCGCCCCTACCTATTCCAAAGGTGACGTCGCAGGCGGAAAAGCAGGTAGCCACCTCGTTGTCGGTGAGGTGTTTGTTGGAGACGATAACCCTCCCATCCAACCCGTATTCGGCAATAAGGGCGGGGATATCCCAGTATTTTACATAGGCATCCGTGTGGCACCAGAGGCCGATATTGAGTCCGCGATTCACGAGTTCCCGCCCAACTTGGAACGCCAGTTGCCAATCCTTTCTGGCGCTGTTTGTGGCCACAACCCCAATCATCAGGGTTCCATCTTTGATTGGATAGTCGCCTTTTTCTGTGACCAAGTTGACCAGGGAGGACCGGGATGACTCTCTGTCTCGCGGATAGAAGATTGACGAGTCGGTTCCATGTGGAAGATGTTCTATGTTGCCGCCGATGGTCTTGTCGATCATGTCGGCCTCCCATTGCGTGTAAGCCAGGGGCCGGTCGAACCTCTTGATGATATTCGCAATTCCCAGTGGTACGCGGCCGTCCGGGCCTTCGGCGTCCAGGGGGAGGTATGCCCAAACATCAAATGGATCGGATTGGATGAAGTTTTTCAGCTTCCCGTCCGGCAGAAGCTCTGGATGCGTAAGCCACCCGAGCCATCCCGGATTCCATATCGTAAGCAGGGTTCCTCTTTCATTTCCGGCGAAGTCTGTCCATGCTTCTGGGAGATTTTGAGGGGCAAGAGCATTTGGACCAGCCAGTTCGTATTGTGGCCACGGGAAGCGCTTGGAGGCGATTCCTCCAGACCCATAACTGGCAACCTCGAAATCTTCCATCTTATTGATTCTGCACGCCAGTTCGCGCGATATTTTCGCTAATCCAGAGCTGGATGTCGGTAAGTCCGAGAGAACAAGGATTTTATGTGGCACGTCTCCTCCGCAAGAACATTTTACTCTGGCGCAGAACGGGTCGAGGAAAAAAGATGTCAATTTGGACGTATCTCTTGACACGCCAATCTGATTGGGTACAGTTAAATCAACTCCAAGGTAACCATGTTTGGTTACTTTGGTGTTCGTGGAGACGGGCACGTTAAAAACGCCGATCCTTTCACGAAAGGAGTACATCCATATGGCACGTCACAAGGGCCGCAAGGGTGGAAAGCGCCACGGCAAGCGTAGCGCAAAGCGCGTGAAGTAATCACGCAGCAGATTTAAAACCAAGAGGGGGATGGAGACATCCCCCTCACAACTGGAGAATCCAGATGAAGAAGTTTGTTGAGACCAACAAGGCGACGGAAGACACCTTCGGACCAGCAGCCAAGACGGCAAAGCTGAAGAAGGGTGTGTTTCATGCAATTGGCGTGTCCTATCACGATGCCGGAAAGATCCCGGCCAAGGGTATCTCTCCCAACGTGAAGAACGCCTACCCGGATAACCAGTAAGGGACAAGATGGCAAACGCAAACGTAGTAGCGGACAGCTTCGGCGGCGGCAGCGGTGGGGGGCCTTCTGGGTCCACCCCCCCGGACTACTACTCCAGGGTCGCGTCCATGCGTCAAGCGCCTCCTCCGGCTAAGAAGGGTGGGGCAGGTGACGAGGTTATCGAGGCATTGAAGGCCGTGTTTGAGGTTTTCAAGAAGCTCGAAGCCAAACTTGGCGGAAAGCCGGATCCAAATCTGGATGCGGCCAAGGATAGCCTCAAGAAATTTGTTGCAACCTCTATGAAGCAGGATCCCTCCGTTCTTGATGGCGGCGGCGCTCCTGGCGGACAAGCACCCCCACCGGCTGAGGCTTCGGCTCCTCCGCCGCAACCAGGTCCCGAGGCTGTTCCGGGCGCGTAACAGGAGGATAGGATTTTATGGCAATCATTGACGAGCTGAAGGGTGTTCTCGGGGAAGACGCAATCGCCAAGATTCAGGCGGCAGGCCTTGCGGACAAGTTGGTGCGCGGCGAAGAGCTGGTCACCTATCTGGACGATGGAAGGGGTATTCCTGAGTCTGGCTCTATTTCTGGTTTCACCTTGGAAGATTTGACCAAGACCCTGAAGACATCGTTTACAGATTTTGAGACATCTCTGACGCCGAAGTTTAGCGAGATCGCAAAAGAGCAAGCCAAGGCTGTTGTTCAGGCTGAGGGCTCTGCCTTTCTCGGCCGCGCGATCAGGATGGCTGACGACACCATGCAGATCCGCAACGAGCACAAGCAGCTCTTTGGCGAGGATCTTGATTTGGAAGCCTTGAACAAGTTTGTGGGTGACTCGGGGAGGACTTTCTCGTCTCCGAAGGAAGCCTACAAGGAGTGGACCCGCGACCGCCACACGGAGCTTGAGGTTGAGCGCCGCGCGGAGGAGAAAGCGAAGGAGAAGAGTTCTTCTCAGTCGATTCCCGGGGTTACTCCTGCGGCAGCAACCGGGGTCCGTGGGGCCCTGAAGGCTTTTGGGCGGGCCGTGAACGCTGATGGCAAGACGCGGGCTGAAGTATTGAACGAGAAGCTGTCCCAGTTGGAACGGGCAAGCTAACCAAGGAGAATGAGCAATGGCGCTGAATTACAACAACATCAATGCGATCACCCTCCCATTCATCGTGCCGGAGATGGCGGACAACTATTATAAGTATTCGCCAGTTTTCTACTTGATGTTCAAGGGTGATCGGACAGCCGATTACAACGGCGGCACCTGGATTCAGCAGCCGTTCCAGTATGCACCGCTGAAGGGCGGGGCGACTACCTTCGGCTCAACCTTCGACATTTCGCAGGTTCAGGTTGACACTGCGATGACCTTCAACCCGAAGCAGTATTACGTCAACGTGACCATCGACGAGGCGCAGCTTGCCATTAACCATGGCGGCGCTGGTGTGATGGGCTACGTCGAGCAGCAGATGGTGAACGGCGGTCAGGCGATGGCAACCAACCTGGTTACCGACTTCTATCTGGATGGCCAGGGAACAAACTCCTCGATCATCGCGCTGGACGGCCTACAGGCCGCATATGACGACGGCACCAACTATCCCTCCTACGGCAACGTGTCGCGGTCGCTGGTTGGTACTGGAGCCTCAGCTGGAATCAACGGTTACTACCTGAACGTGGGTGGAATCGTCTCCCTGAACACGCTTCAGAAGGCATACGGTCAGGCGACGTTTGGCCCCATGCAGCCGAACCTGTTCTCAACCACGCAGATCATCTACAACGCCCTGTGGGCCAAGATGCTCCCGGCGCAGCGCGTTATGGATAACTTTGGCGAGGACAACACCCAGAACATCGGCTTCAACTCGTTCCGCTTCAACGGCCAGCGTGTTGTGGTTGACCAGTATTGCCCGGCTGGCTATCTGTTCGGCATGAACACCAACGCTCTCACGGTGTACATCTCGACGCAGGAGCAGTTTGCTTTCGGATTCACCGGCTTCAAGGAGCTTCCGAACGCATGGCAGGCCGCTGGACAGCTTTGCTTTATCGGCGACGTCGTTGTTTCGATGCCGCGCACCGGCTTTGTGCTGACGGGTATAACTGGCTAAAAACAACTGTTGTTCCGACTATTGTAGATGGAGAAAACCTTCTCGACTACAAGAAGTCAGAAGAGGTTGAACAGTTGGAACAACTAATGGGACAGTAGACCTTCAAGGAGACATGTAATGAGCTACGGAATTGATTTCCCGAATATCTCGACTGGAAACCTGTATACCGCCATCGACCCCTATGTGGCGACCGGCAGCCAGACCAGCCAAACCCAGTGGCCGAATGGCGCACTGAATCCTCCGGGCGCGGTGTATGCTGGCCTTCCGTGGCAGTATTTCACCCAATACTCCGGGTTCAGCACGAACTATGCCCCGGCAACCACGGTGCTTGGCACGACCAGCACATCCGTGAACGTGACGGCCGTAACCAACACCACCCAGTTGTCTGTCGGAATGACGGTCACCGGATCCGGTGTGCCTACCGGCACCACGATTGCGGCCATCCCGAGCACGACAACCCTGACGCTCTCAAAGGCGACGACGACCAGCGTTACCTTGGCCCAGTTGACCTGCTTCTTTGGCTCCAAGGTTCCGAACGGCGTTCCTCCGGTTGTGAAGTATGTGCGCTATTCGAGCCAGAACAACCCGACGTTGCTGGCCTACTCGGCCGGTGTTTACTACACCGACTCGACATGCACGACGGTTTCTGGATACGCGAACGAAGCGTATGGCGTAACAACCAACAACGCCGCCATGATCCCGAACGCATGCGCCGGGGTTCTTTTGGCCAACACGACCTCTGGTGCAACAGCGGCTGCCTTGAATGGCAACTGGTGCTGGATCGCGGTCGGCGGACTGGTGCCAAACGTTTCGGCTGTGGCCTCGGTGGTCATCGGAGACTCTTTGTCTATGTCGGTGACATCGACGAACGCGTTTACGGTGGTACGCACAGCCCAGGGAACAGCCAACCCGTATCAGAACTACCTCGGCGTGGCGTGGTCCAATCTTTCGACCAACACCACCTGCGACGTGCTTCTGAACCCGGCGTTGCAACAGATTTAAGGAGAAGTCATGGCGCTTACGATCACAATTGTTCCCGATACCCTGTTCTATGTGGGGCCCTCGATGAAGGCACAGATGGTCACCTGTGCTCCGGCAGTCTCGGATTATCCGACTGGCGGGTGGGTGATCACTCCGACCCAGGTTGGATTTGGGAACGGAAACATCTTTGGGGCTCAGTTGTTGGGCCAGAAGTATGTGTCCGGTGGATCATATGACTTCATGGTCAACATGCCCTCCTCCTTCTACACGAGTCAGCAGCCGACAGGCACGAGCTTCGCGGTTAGCGCGTATGGCGATGCGTCTTCTGCCGGATTGCAGCCGGAAGTTTCGGCCAGCACCGATCTCAGCGGATTCCCGTTTGGTCTGATCGTGTACGGCTACTAACTGGCATCTTTAACCGCTTCGGGGCTGGCTGCGATAAGCGGTCAGCCCCTTGGTGTATGAGGACGAAACATGCCTCAGGAGTAATTGTTTTGTTGTAAAATAACCTCATGGCTAAGATGGTAGAAAAACGCTGTGAGGTATGTGGTAACAATTTTATTGTTGCCGAAAGAGATGCAGATCGCCCCACTTGCGGTAAGTCGTGTTCTTATAGGTGGAGGGCAAGAAATAGTGTCGAGATTCCATGCTTGGGATGCGGGGTTATGATGCGCGTTGTTCCGAGCCATATTGGAAGGAGGAAGTATCACAGCAAATCCTGCGCGAATCGCAATTATCGTCGCCTATACAGGCCGGGAAGCGGCAAGAAGATCGAAAAGAAGTGCCTCGCGTGCGGGGGTAGTTTTTGGATAAGCCAGTGTGAGGATAACTTAAGAAAAACATGCAGCAGAAAGTGCCGTTCTGTGATTATGAGAAAGATTGAAACCCGCGAGTGTGTGGAGTGTGGGGATAAGTTCGATGTTATACCTTCCTCGGAAAAGGTGTGCTGTAAGGTGCGGTGCGCGGTGCTGTTGAAGAAGAGGATTGCAGAGCAAAAGTGGCATGACGCCTACCCGGAAAAGAAGTGCATATACTGCGGGAATCCTATACCTAAAGACAGGAGCAAGTCGTGGAAGAGGAATAATATGCTCTGCGGTAAGGAGTGCCAAGGGAAGTACCAATCAAGCCTTTCGAGCGGAACAATTGGATCTCGCAGGTGGTGGCCAAGCAGTAACGAGTGGTGCGTTAGGGCGGAGGATGGGAAATGGATTCCAGAGCATAGGTATATCATGGAGGTCCATATCGGAAGAAAACTAAAGCCTAGCGAACATATCCATCACATCAATGGAGATCACCAGGACAACCGCGTGGAGAACTTTAAGATAGTTACAAATTCGGAGCACAAGAAGCTTCATCATGAAGCTGAAAAGATTGGTTTTCTGGTAATGTGCGGTAAACTTCAAGTAGTGGCAGGATAGGAGGTAAGACATGCCGTTACCAGCACCACCACAACCAAGTGGTCAATTATTGCCTAACTCTTCGCCTCCTTACAGTCAGCAATATAATTATGGACAATTGCAGGGAAGAGTGGCGTCAGAGAATCCAGACACCGGGGGATCGCAGGCTGGCATCTTTGTGAACGAGGCGGTGCGCGTCATCTATGACCGGCGCAACTGGTTCGGCTTGATGATCAACGGGCAGGTCAATTCTCCGCAGGTCTACAATATCGGCACAGCCACGGTGGCGAATGGATCCCAATCGGTTACCGGAACGGGAACCACCTGGACGAGTTCAATGGTTGGCAGGCAGTTTCGCGTTGGCTATAACGCGCCGATCTACACCATCACGGCCGTGAACTCGACCACCTCCCTGACCATAAATCTGCCGTGGGGATGGAATAGCGGCACCTGGGGATACTTCATTGCCCAGTATTATTACAACATCGGCGGGAACATCAAATACGTCTACGAAATGAAGAACCTGTTGCTGGGTTACAGGATGTGGACGAATCTCAATCAGAAGACCCTGGATTCGACTGATCCATGGAGGGCGCAGCAGTTCTCTCCGTATGGCATTGCTCCGACCGCCCCCGACCAATACGGCAACTATGTCATCGAGATGTATCCGGTGCCGATTATCCAGCAGAGCTTCCCCTACTCGGCCTACATACAGCCTCCGAATCTGGTCTACGATACCGATAACCTGCCTCCGTTTATTCGCGGAGACATTGTTGCCAAGCATGCGATAGCCCAGGCGCTAACCTGGCGCGGCCCCAAGAAGAATCCGTACTATAATCTTCAGAGAGCGGCTCAGTTGATGGGGGAGTTCAATTCTGAACTCGACCAGATGGCAAGGGCTGATGAGAATCTGTACCGCCAGAATGTGGAGTGGAAGTCGGAGCAGTTGCCGATGTTCAACCCCGGCGGGGCTTATTGGGATGCGACTCACGCCTCACCCGCCACCATGGGTGGATGGGGACCGTTGGGAGAGGGTTGGTAATGCAGGTTTGCGATAGATGTCAGGTGCCACAATACCGCCGGGCCCTTCGTGGCAAAGAGTGGATTGGAACCGATTGCGGATGCTTGGGAAAAGACCACTCTGCCGACAACGTGAATTCTCCGTATCAGGGCCTGGTTCTTGAGCATGCTCACGATGAAAACGGAAGGCCGATAGTCGTGAACAGCTTGAGGGATATGAGCAAGGCTGAGGAGAAGTATCACTTTGTCCACGCCGTGACATCTTACGGTGAGAACTATATCCCTCCGGACCAGAAGGCAAACACCTTTGACTCTGGGCTGTACAAGAACATCAGGGACCGCAGGGAATATGTAACTTCGCGGCTGGTTGAGCGCGGAATCGACACGAAGTATCTAAGGAGAAGCTGATGCCGAAGATTGATGACTTTTACGGGCTCCGCAACCGCCGCAACGCCTCCGATTGGGGCGTTGAGGCAACCAGGGATTCTATTTCTCCGGAGTCGAGCTTCGCGATTGACCAGAGCCGCTTGAAGACCAAGTTGAAGTGGGAGACCAATCCTGCCTATCAGAAAAAAGCGGAGAAGATGGACAGGTCTGGGGTTTGGACATCAATTGGCGTGCCGCCGGGGAAGATGATTGAAGTCAAAGCCAGCGTCATGGACAACGTGAGAGAGAGCATGGGCGGCGTACTGAACGGGACCAGCTATAAGTCTGAGCCCAGGCGCAAGGAGCGGTAAGATGCCGATTTATGGTTTTGGTGGATTGTTGACATTGAATGGGTCGGCGCAGCCGTTGTTTGGCACGACGACGAGCGCGGCAGCTACGCCGGTATACGATCAATTCGCGGGAAACGTGACTGGCGCAAACCAGTCCCAGACAACCCTGGCCCTGACCTCGATGATGGGGTTCCGCATCGGGCAGATGATCATATGCGGAACGAGCAGCACTCTTTACAACTCCAGCATCCAGCCGAACGTTGGTCTGATTACGGGCCTCAATTCGGCTGCCTCGACCATCTCGGTAAAAGGCTTGAACGCCTCTGTTCCGAGTGGTGCGTATGTTCTTCTCAATGAGGCGATCCAGACGGTGACAGTCGCCCCGGTTCAGGGAAACTCCGCCCTTATTTACTTGGGCAGGGATTGGACAACTGGAGCCGCGAGTACGCAGACCTATTCGATTTTGACCAATCCCTCGACCGGAACCTATGTGTTCAATGTCTTTCAGACTCCGACCACGGATAAGGCGCATGCGTACAACACGACGGAGTTCTGGATCAACGGCGCAAACGGGGACAAGGTTGTTGTGCAGATGACGCAGGGCTAATCATGTCGATAACGGTGCAGCAGTCCGCGTATCTTGTTGAGGATCGCGTTGAGGAAGTACGCGGGGCTCCCGTTTTCTGGAGCGAGTCCTTCGAGATATTCACCGCAATCAATGAGGCTCTATGTGAGGCCACCCTTCTTGTCGGCCGCCCCACCCAAACTGTGACACAGGTGATGTCCATCGCCCCCAATACTCCCTGGCAGACAATGCCGACAGGGGTGTTGGCGATTACCGATATTCAGGGCCCGGCGTCTCAGGTGTGGAAGTGGACCTTGAGGGACATGGATTTTCTTCAGTCGGGGAATGGGTCTGACTGGGAGAATGACGTGACGCCCGGCCAGACAATCATGCGGTGGGGGCCCTTGGGGTTCACCAAATTTTTCGTGTGGCCATGTGTCCCACAGGCTCAGAATGTGACCATTACCGGCATCCAGAGCCCCATACAGACGGCGTGGCCGTTCCTGGGTACCCAGACCATCAATCTTCACGATGAATTCGTCCAGGCGGTAGAGAAGTATGCCGCCCACTACCTTCGCTTCAAGGAGAGCGGAATTGAGTTTCAGACAGCCATCAGCCTGTATGATGGGTTCTTGGCGGATATGAAGCGCATGACCGCCATCGAGGATCGCCGCGACCCCTACATTTTCACGCGCGGGGTTGGCGCGGCAGCAGACCGGGGACAGGCTCCGGATCAAAGGTAACGAGGAGGAAGTATGAATCTGAGCGATTATCGTGGGCCGGTCAGTAAGTGTGGACTGTGCCTTCCCAACCAGGGAGTGAGCCATGTGTTTTGTCAGCACTGTTTTGACCGTGGCTATGTGGCTCTTTGCCTGAACTGTGATGGCAAGGGGAAGACAGTGGTTTCGGTTGGCGGATCTGTTGGAACCATGGAGTCCACCTGCAATCTTTGTGGCGGCAAGGGGCACTTCCCGGCCTCCAAGGAGGCATATCTGGCAGAGCACCCCGATGCGGTCAGCGCTGAGGAAAAGGAAGGCGCTCCGCTTTTTCCCGAGGTTACCAACTCCGAGAAGCAGAGGCTGATCATGCCGGAGACGGTTGCCAGTCTCTAACCGCAACTGACATTCGAGGTGCAAGGTGATCCCCGGCAATGGATACAGGCTGGCGAACGATGTTTTGATCGAGTGCTCTCTTCACCTCGTTCAGCCGATAGTCTATGCAACATTGTCCAATCCTGTAACGGTGGGTCCAAATGTCTTTGCGTTGTCGTCTTTTGGGATCCCCACATATGCGGTGTATGTGGGGGCTCAACTTCTGGTCACTGATGCGACGAACGGCAACGAGGTTATCACCTTGACTGCGGTGTCTTCGAGCACTGTATCTGCAAGTTTTGTTTATGCTCATGCCGCCGGAGTGGTGGTCAGTGGGGCCACTTGGCCGCTTCAGCAGGCAACCGATCCAATCTACACCCAGGCCGAGTTTTTAAGCTACCTGTCTCGCGCCCAAAATGAGATTCTTTCCCAGCTCCCCGTGGTGTATTCGCAGTCTCCGGCGACGGCTGTGTTTGGTCAGATATTCCAGAGTTCTCCGGCGAACATGGTGGAGATGGAGCGGGTGTCCTTGTCCACGCAATCGCTGACAATGGTTGCTCTGACAAGGAACGGAACGGGAACCGTGACCGCCGTGTTTCCTTATAATCACGGCATGACTCAAGGGCAGACGTTCACGGTTTACGCGTCGTCTCCCGATACGTCGTTCCTGGGTGCGTTCAGTGTCGCCTCTGTCGTTTCCTTGACGACAATAACCTATATCCAATATGGATCGGCATCATCGGCTACGGCATCCTTCGCATTGTTTAACCGCCTCTATGAGATTACCCAGGAGGAGCAGACAATGCAGGAGAGGACATGGAGGAACGATACGTTTATCCCGCCGACATCTTGGTTTGAGGATAGGGCTGGGAATTATAAGTGGGGCTTGAACGCGAAGCCGCAGAGTAATTTTCCCATAAACCTGACGTACAGCATCCGCGACAACGACACACTGACCCTGGCTGACGGGTTCGTTCTTCCTGACTGCTTGGTGTATCTGGCGAAATGGAAGGCGCTGGAGTATGCCTGTTCGAAGGATGGAATATGGGCTTCTCCGCAACGCGCGGGGTATTGCAAGATGAGAGTGGATCGCGGGATTGCTATCGTACAGAGGTTTTTCGAGGGTGAGCAGGGAGCGGCGATGGGGGTAAAGAAATGACAGACACAGCCTACCGGCCGGTATCGTACCTTTATTCATCGAAGGGTTTGATTGCGCGGGATATCACGGACCGCGCTCCCGAGTACACATATCTGACGACCCTGAACTGTCAGGTTCGCGAAGAGACGTCCATGTCCTCGCGGTACGGTACGCTTGTGATCAATCGCAACGCCGTCACCGCCAACAACTACTACTTCTCATACCCTGTGACATCGCTTGCCCGGCTGACCTATCAAGGCAGCGCGTGGCGGTATGCGGGGACATCTGACGGGAGTCTTTACCGCATCTCCGGAAACTCTCAGGGAAGCTACACGTCTATTTACTCAGGGATGTCTGGAAAGCCATTCGATTCCCTGATTACTGCCTGTTTTGAGACCAGCCAGCCATACCTGTTCATCTACGACCAGAGCGTTTCAATCAAAGACAACGGCAGCCTTTCAGCTTCACAGTTGACAGGCATCGACATGTCTCCGTATACGGTGAACTCTATTCCGTATGCGCCGCTTCTGTCGATGATCGACTCGTTTGCGAATATATCAAACCCGTACAGCGTATCAGCAAGCGTGACCGGGTGGGGGTGGTCGAACATTGAAACCCTTAACGCATCGTCCGGTTCTATGGTTACGGATTTCAGTCAGTTTTCGCAGATATCTCCGGCTGGCGGAGGAGGCTCTCAGTATACCCCAACATCATCGACGAACATTTCTTCTGTTTCGATAAGCGTTCCCGGGAGCGTGGGCCCGCAGGCGGGAGCAAATGTTTATGGTTTTCCTTCTCTGGTTCCGGTGTCTGGACAGACCGTCACCGTGCAGGTGTTTGGAAGCGTAAGCTTCTCATTTTCCAGCAACGCCAACGGCAACGCTACGGCGACGTATGAGTATAGCCTGGACTCTGGGGTCACATGGATACCCTTGAACAGCTACTCGAATACGATAACCGGAAATGTCGTGTCTGCCGGAGGGGCTGCGACGTTTTCCGTGGCAAACATCAATACGGTGTATTTGAATGTAACGTGTCAAGCGACAGCGTTCAGCTACAACATCATCTCGTGCAGCGCCTCAATCACCGGGGCCGTAATCACCGTTTCCAACCCCGGAGCATTTGGTCCTGTTCAGAACGGCATGGTGTCAATTCTTAACACCAACACCACGATCAATGTTCCCATCTCCACCGTTACAGCGCAGACCTTGGTGGGGGGGCTGTATACGCAACTCCTTGTCACCACGACAACCGCCCACGGATTATCTGCTGGAAGCATGATTGGAATTTATGCCTCCTCCAGCGATTTAGTGGATGGTTTTTATCAGGTTGCCGCCACACCGACATCGAACACATTCACCATTCCATTTACTTCGGCAACGATCATTGGAGCCACTGGGGGGTATGTTACTGGAGGAGCGTCGTCTCCATATGCCTGCGCTTTGTCCAACCAGTACACGACTCCCTATCCATCTCAGATGACGGCTTGGGGTTTCTATCAGTGGGTTCCTGTTGGGTCTACCGTGTCGGCGGCGATTACATCGTACTCTGTGTCGGCCGGGAATGTGGTCAGCTTTGTTACTGCGTCCAATTCCTTTGTTTCTGGACAGGTGGTTTTGATCGCCGGACTAAGCACAACCATTGGGCTTCAGATGAATGGTCTTCTGTTCACGGTGGCCTCGACCGGATCGACCTTTACGGCAAGCAATTCGTCGTTTACCCCGGGAGCTGTTGGGTCTACCTCTGACAGCGGAACCGCATCGAGCACGTTGAACAGTTTTCCTATTGGCGCGTGGTCTGGGACCGTGGCGGCAAGTAGCGGATCAACCCCAACAACTGGAACCATCTCAAGAACGGTTGCCCTTGACCTGAACCAGAACAATCAGGTTACCGATGACGACCTGATTGTGTTAACGCTCCTTACATCGGCACCTATCAATGTGTCTCAGATTCAGCTTCAATTCTGGGTTGGGGCAAGCAATCTAGGCAATCCGGTCAACTACTACACCAAGTTCATTTCGCCAGCCTATTACCAGCAGGCGGTCGCAGAGACCCAACTGGCATATTCGGCAACGGAGCAGCAGATTCTAGCTGACAGCCTCAACCTGGTTACTGGTCAGCCTCCGGGGTCTATCTCGGCACAGATTCAGCCATCTAATATCTCTTCAGGCGCTGGTTCCTGGTCTGCTTGCTACATGAGGAGGGGAGATTTTTTGCCGGTCGGACAGGCCGGTCAACCCGGATTGAATTGGTCGAACGTCACCGGGTGGACCCTTGGCGTTACCACCAACACCAATACAGGGGGGGTTACGTTTTCTGTCAACGGCCTGTATTTGCAGTGGGGGTATGGTCTATCGTCTTTTGCTGGAGTGGGGTACGATTACCGCCAAACCTATTACAACGCGAACACCGGAACGGAGTCTTCTCCGTGTCCAGAACAGACCTTCAATGAGGATTTCGGATATCTCGCCTCAACAGATCCGCTGACGGTTCTTCGTCAGGCTGTTCGGGTGACTGGCCAGTATTCTTCCGATCCGCAGGTGACTCATGTTCGCAACTATCGCCGTGGCGGAGTTCTTTCCCAGGACTGGGTTCAGGTGGGACAGATTCCCAACATTACCGGCGGCGGCCAATATGTGTTCAAGGATGTGATCTCCGATTCCTATGTTGGTCAGGCGCAGATTCTGGTGGAAGACAACGACCCGCCGGTCACAAGCTCTCTCGTGAACCCGATTCAGACCACACTCGCACTGTCCACCACCCAGGCTGGTCTTAACTCCGCCTATAGCACCTTTTCTCCGCAGGCGGTGACAGTCAATGGCGTGTATTCGGGATTGGTCGTCAATCAAATTGTTATTGTCGGCAACCCTTCAAACCTGGAGGAGGTGGCAATTACTCAGGTTGGAGGAACAACCAGCACGACGACCACGTTTTATGCGATCCTCCGCCTGAAGCACAATCAGGGAGAGCCGGTAAACGTCTATGCCGTTCCTCGCCAACCATGTAACCTGTGCGCCCTTGCGTACAATCGCGTGTGGCTGGCCGGAGACAAAAACAACCCCGGATATCTTTACTTCTCGAAGCCGGGGCAGCCGGAAAACTTTGGTCCAGAGAACTACCTGAACGTATCCACCCCGTCGGATCCAATCAACGCGGTGATCAACTGGCGCGGAACGCTCTTTGTTGGCACTCTGACGACCTGGTATGTCATCCAGGGTGGGGCAAACCCCATCGCGCAGCCAACGGGCTCACAGCATGGCATTGTGGCCCAGCAAGGGTGGACTCAGACGGAGGGGGCAATCTGGTATCGTGCGGCGGACGGGCTGCGCGAGTTCAAAGGTTCGGAGGGCGCGTATATGAGCCTTCCCGTGGAGTGGGTATACCGCAACAATCCACTCACGCCACTTCCTCTGGCCGACAACTCTCAAGCCGCAAACGATGTGATGTGCTACTACAACAACGAGGTGTATGTTTCCTACATCTCTCTGAGCGGTTTGCGTTATCGCCTGATCTACGACACGGTATACAAGCGCTTCAGGAACGACTCTTTGCCGATGACGGCGATGTTGTGGGAGCGCGACACAAACACCTTTTTGGGCTCATATCTCATCTCCGCCGGGAACTACGCCATTGTTCAGGATCAGGTGTACTCAATGGATTACGACGATGGAGGGTGGTACTCGGGATACCTTCTCAAGAACCCAATCAACATCGCAATCCAGATGCCATATCAGGATCTTGGGAAGCCCCACTATCCGAAGCAGTGGAACGTGATCGAGACGGACGTAAACACCCAGGGTCAGGTGATGACGACTTCGCTGACCTTCGATGATGGTTCGGTTACCGTCCCGCTGGCCACGGCGTCAACAACCTCTCGCCAGAAAGTGCAGCTTGAGGTCAATGCCGGTCTTGGGCAGCAGGGGTACCGCATGTCTCTGACTCACACCATGCCGGTCACCGTGGCTCCTATTCTCTATCAGGAGAACGTATACGCGGCCGAGCTGGCGGCGTTCCGCTACACGTTTGACACTTACTGGATTCTTGGCGGGACCGAGCTTAACAAGCTGGTCAAGCAGTGCGTGTTTGATTACACGAGTGCACTGGCCGTGACGTTTGGCTTGTATGCCGACGGATCAACGGTCCCCTATTACACTTTCACTCTCCCGGCAGAACCTGGACGCGCGACGGTGCGCGTTCGTTTCCCGGCAATCAAGCTGCGCGACTTCAGAATGGTGGGAAACATCGCCTCGGGGTCTACGGGCTTCCAAATGTGGCAGTCTCCTCAGCTTTGGTGGAAGGCCTGCCTTGAGTCGGTTGGATATAAACAGGCGGATTTGACGACATGACCGTAAGGCTCCTTTGCTTCAAGTGCAACAATCGCCGCAAGCGCTGCGTGTGGCTTATTGACCACCACCCGTACTGCAACTCGTGCGGGGCGGCTCATATGGAGAGCCGCGATATCTTCGAACTCTCCATTCATCGCCTTACAGACTGCGAGAAGTGGTATGAGGACCGGCGTAGACCGAGCCGCAGCGTCGGCTTGATGGCGTAGGAGGATATATGGCAAAAGGCAGTGTTGCGCCCACAAAGAGCAATCCGGTTCCTATTCAAAGGCCCAACTTCCGCCCCGAGGATTTGGCTCCAGAGGGGGGGTTGGCATATTTCAACCAGTTCATGGATCAGATTGTCAACGCCGCCAATCTGGCGAATGGGGCCGTAGGCCCGTCCGTTCTTCCTGCCGGTGTGGATGTGGCCGGGGGTAAGCTAACGGGCCTGGCAAAGCCAGAGAACCCCACGGATGCCGTTTCTCTGTCTCACGCGAACAGTTCGTATAGCGCCCCAGCCCTCGGCCCCCAGTTGGACCTTGGCGGACCGAGCGCCCTGAAGGGTCTCACCGGACTCCAGCTTCAATTCAATCAGTTGACGCAGAGTGGGGCGAGTGGAACCGTGGTTCTGGCCAAGCTGACAGGCGGCGGATCGAACGGGTCATTGACCTTCAAGAACGGCATTGTTACGGCTTTCACGGCACCGAGCTAGACAATCGATCAGACGAATTGACCGCAGAAATGTTTTGACTTTGACGCAGCGGCCGTGCCATGCTATAGGCATGTTGCGGATTCTCAATTCGGAGTTTGATCGGCAGACCGGCGAGATTGCTGTTCATGTTCATGTGAATGGCGTGTGTGAGCCTGCATGGATTGATGTGGATTCTCTGATCAGCAACTACCACGGAGCAGGATCTCCCACCAAGGAAAGCATCCAAAGGGCTATCGGGTGCTGGTTGAGGGATCGTCACGCCGGAGAGATGGGGCGCAGCCGCGAGGTTACGGCCATGTCGGATGCTGTAGAATCTCTCAAGGGAAATGTTTTGACGTTTTAGGAGGAAATGTGTCGCTTGTAACGATGCCTGTCGGTAATACTCTTCCGTCCATCACTCTGGAGCCAGGGGCATCTGTTGCCCAGATCGCCCGGGCTGTCAACCAGATCAAGCTGTTTCTTGATGATGTGGTTACCGATGCCATCGGCAAGCGTGAGCTGGCCATCGCTGACCAGAGGACGGTTCTGCTGATGAACGTTGTGGCGACTCTGAACCACGCGGTGCGCGAACTTTCCGGCCCATCGAATATCGCCATCCCCGGGCGTCCACAGTAGTCCGTATACGGAATGTCCATCTTCGACGAACTAAAGAAAGAGAACTACCGGATTGGTGATTGGCAGGCGATCCGGTACGACCGCAATAATCCCATCTTTCCAGACGGATTCCTCGGCAACCTCTATTTTGCCTTGGCCGGTGGCAGGCGCTCTGTTTATCGCCGGGAAAACCTCCAGGCCATGTTTTGCGGCGTGAAAGATCTATCCTTCGACGCGATAACTACCTATCTAGCCATGCAGCCCATGGTGATTATGGGCAAGTGGGAGGGGGACGTCTTCAGAACCGGCGGGATGGTTTGGACGGTATCCGTGATGGGCGGCAAGGAGCGCTCCGCTTTTGGGGCCTACGGTTTCATTCGGTGGACGTGGGGG
>Ga0316226_1000560_pt1 | contig 48308 bp, 38 predicted proteins | sample TBH18017metaG_FD_206009 | JGI IMG/M metagenome (GOLD analysis project Ga0316226, IMG submission 206009) | Freshwater microbial communities from Trout Bog Lake, Wisconsin, USA - TBH18017 | ecosystem: Environmental > Aquatic > Freshwater > Lake > Hypolimnion/Profundal zone | place: USA: Wisconsin...
AAAATCTTTATTATTCTGAAAAAATCTTTGTTACTTTGTGGCAAAGATTTTTTTATGTCGGTTAAAAACACGTTCTTATGAAAAGAATTGTATGCCTGTTATCTTTCATCTTAATTTCGGCATTATCCATTAATGCGCAGAATTTTGTGTACCATAACACCTGGGGCAACCAGGGTTTTAACCTGGTTCAGTCAAAGTCGGATGCCATCCAGGTTGTTTATTCCATCCAGACTTTTTCGACCGATCCTGTGACCATTAATGGCCAGGCGCTGAAGAAAGTAAACATGCCCGGTATTTTTCTTTTTAATGATGCCGGGCTGCCTGACCTTCCTGGCTCGGGCCGTTATATTGCAATTCCCCAGGGTTCCACTCCTCACGTCAGGATTGTGGACTTTGAGGTAGAGTCCCTTAACGGTATTGATGTTGCTTTTGCACCTGAATATCCCCTGGATACCCAGAAAGACATCGTTTACAAAAAGGATGAGGTTGTTTACAGCACGAATGCCTTTTATCCCATGAACCCGGTTCAGATCTCCGCTGTGGAACATTTTCGCGGGACCGATGTGGTAATCCTCGGTATAACCCCGTTCCAGTATAACCCTGTGACAAAGGAACTCAAGGTTTATAAAAACATTAAAGTCGAACTGACCTTCGACGGAGGCAGCAAGACATTTGGAAACAATGCCTTCCGCAGTCCTTACTGGGATCCCATCATGGCCGACAATATCCTGAATTTCTCCTCACTTCCCGTGGTCAACTACCCTGAAAGGATGCATCAGTACCTGACTTCCAAATCAAAATCCAGCAACGAATGTGAATATATTATCATCAGCCCGACTGGACCTGATTTTCTCAGATGGGCCGACTCGATCAAGAACTTCCGCAACCAGCAGGGAATCCTTACCAAAGTGTTTACCCTGACCGATGTTGGGGGGAATACCGAATCGGCCATAAAGAGTTTCATCAGCGATGCATATAACAACTGGACCATCAAACCAGCCGCTTGTCTTTTACTGGGAGATTACGGAACTGACCCCTCCAAGAACATCATTGCTCATCTTTACGCCCATCCGGATGCCTCCTATCCCAATTTCGCATCCGACAATTACTATGCTGATGTGGACGCAGATGAAATGCCTGAAGTGGTTTTTGCCAGAATAGCAGCCAATGACGATGCCCAGCTGCAGAAAATGGTTGGCCGTGTCCTTAATTTTGAAAGGAACCGCCCCTCGGATACTGGTTATTACAATCGGCCGATCTCTGCTCTCGGATGGGAGGATGACCGCTGGTTCCAGCTTTGTTCCGAGATTGTTGGCGGATTCTGGAAAAACAAGCTTGGCAAAAACGTTCAAAGGATCAATGCCTTGTACACACCTGCCAATAACTATCAGAACGGTCCCTGGTCCACAGCCACCAATACCAACACCGTCATGAATTATTTCGGTCCCTCGGGTTTGTATTATATTCCGACAATCCCTGGTACCCTTGGTGGATTTACCGGGGGCAATGCCGCAATGATTAATAATGCCATCAACGCTGGTTCTTTCTTTCTCCTGCACCGCGATCACGGATATTATTCGGGATGGGGTGAGCCCGGGTATTCTTCATCCAATATCAATCAGCTAACCAACACCCTTCTGCCGTTCGTATTTTCGATCAACTGCGAAACCGGCGCATTTCATAATCCTTCGGGTTGCCCGGCCGAATGCTTCCAGGAAGTATTTCAGCGCTATACCAAGAACGGACATGATGCAGGCGCTCTTGGCCTTGTCTGTCCGAGCGAAACTTCGTATTCCTTTGTGAATGATGTTTTCGTTTGGGGAGCAATAGATAATATGTGGCCCAATTTCATGCCCGCTTACGGTGAAACACCGTCTTCGAGGGGCATACTGCCCTCCTTCGCAAACGCTGCCGGGAAGTATTTCCTGAAACAATCCAGCTGGCCTTCCGGGGCAAGCGTCAAGACTGTGACTTACCGCCTGTTCCATATGCATGGGGATGCTTTCCTTCAGCTTGCCGATACAGTTCCCATAGACCTTACCGTTGCCCATCCCTCAACCATCAATTACGGAAGCACTTCAGTTAATGTTACTGCTAACGATAGTGCATTCATAGCTCTTACAGTGAACAACGAGATCATTGCGACTGCCTACGGAAGTGCATCAGGCCCTGTTACAATAACTCTTCCTGTTCTACCTGTAGGCACCCGGATCATGCTGGTCGCCACCAAACAGGATTTTAAACGCCATACCTCCTTTATCATGGTTGTTGACGCAACCCTGGCTGCCGATTTTACTTCAAGTAAAACTGATATCTGTGCAGGCTCTTCGGTGAACTTCAGTGATCTTTCGAGCGGCAATCCGTCAGCCTGGGCCTGGACATTCCAGGGAGGCGTTCCCGGGACTTCATCGGTACAGAACCCCTCGGATATAGTGTATACAGTTCCCGGGGATTATACCGTCAGCCTTATCGTGACAAAAACAGGGATGAACCCCGACACAACCATCAAACCCTCGTATATCCATGTATTTGCGAAACCGGCTGCAGCATTTAATTCAGCCTCCTTATGTGCAGGCTCACCTACTTCCTTCACTGACGAGTCAACTCATCCGGGTTCATCAATTACCAGCTGGGCATGGGATTTTGGTGATCCCTCATCCGGAAGCAATAATAATTCAAATGCTCAGAATCCATACCATACTTATACTACACCGGGAACCTATACTGTCACTCTGTCGATACAATCGACCGGCGGATGCACTGATCTGATTTCACTGGAAACGAATATCGTCACAACACCTGATAAAGCTTCGGCTCCTACAGGCAAGACTCAGATCTGCCAGGGTGCTATGGATATTCAGTATACACTTACACCGGTTCCGACAGCCACCTCCTATTCCTGGGTGGTTAGCCCGGATAATGCAGGTGTGATCACAGGAACCACCAACACTGCATCACTTAACGTCAGCAATACTTATACCGGTGCGATCACCGTAAAAGTTGAAGCTGTCAATGAATGCGGCACCGGTGAATTCTCAGATGAACTGCCGGTGACAGTGATCTCCATTCCTGAGGTTGCCGCCAAACCTGCAGGACCCGACAGCGTGAACACCAACAAAATTGGTTCATCTGAATTCACAACCGCCGGTTCTTCAACAGCCACGGGTTATGACTGGGTGATCGATCCTTCAAACGCAGGGACTATCGCAGGTAATTCGACCAAAGGCACTGCAACCTGGACCAATAAATATTCAGGGCCGGTGAAGATCAGCGTGAAAGCTAAGAATGACTGCGGCGATGCCGCCGCTTCGGTTGAAAAATCGGTTGTGCTTTATTCTCCGACCGGTGTCAGCGACCTGAATTCGCTTGGATTTGAAGTATTTCCGAATCCGACCGACGGAAAATTCACTGTAAGTTTCAACACCCGTTCCGCAATCAATGTTGACATGGTTATTTTCAATTCCCTGGGTTCCACAGTGTATTCAGAGAAAGGCCTGCAGATCAGCGGTCAGTTTAACAAGGTGATTGATTTTACAGGCAAAGCTTCTGGTATCTATTACATCAGGGTTCAGACTGAAGAAGGAAGCCTGGTCAGGAAGCTTGTCATCCGGAAGTAGATGTAACCCATTCTGATACCAAAAAAGAGGCTGCCTCAACAGGGACAGCTTCTTTTTTTGTGCAGGACAGTGAAGAGTTTTATTTAATGATGATAAGTTTCTTTACTATTAAATCCTGTTCTGATTTGATGATGACCTGATAGGAACCGGCTTCTGCGGATGAGAGGTCCACATCATATTCCTTTTCTCCACTGAATTGTTTTTTAAAGATAGACTTGCCGTTCATGTCAATGACCCGGACATCCAGGATGCGGTTTGCAAGGGCTGCCGGAACGATCCTGAAAATGCCTTTTGTCGGATTTGGTATGATATTCCATCCGGAATCTTCCTGGCCTGCTATCCCATTTGGAGCTTTTGCCTGGGTGACAGTGACAGTTTGAACAGGAAGTCCGGTCACCGTAACTGTGATATTGGCAACCCGGGCAAGGGATGTCTTGTTCTCGGTGTAATCTGCAACAATAGTCCCGTTTCCTGTTCCTCCCGGTGTTACCGTGCACCATGAAGCATCCGTTGCCACGGTCCAGCCTGTATTGGATGTTACCGAAAAGCTGGTCGATCCAAGCGGATAAGTAACATCAGTATTCTTAGGTGTTACATTCAGCTGGAGGGGTGCCCCGGCCTGGGTTATGATCGCACTCACCGAATCAACCCCTGCTGCATGAACCGTGATTACAGCAGTTCTCGGAGTAATTTCAGTATTTTCAGTGTAAGTAACATGGATGGTATCAGATCCTGAACCGAAACTTGTGAAGATGATCCAGGATGAGTTACCGGTGACTGTCCAGTTAGTATTGGAAGTTACATAAAACCTGGTGTTTCCGGAAGTATGAACGACATTGGTGTCGGGAGGTGTAACATTAAGAATTATTGGGACTCCTGCCTGGCTCACGGTAACTGTCACGGGAGGCACACCATTCCCTGATACTGTGATCTGCGCAACGCGGGGGATAATGGAAGTGTTGTTTTCATAGACTGCAAAAATGGTATCTGTTCCAGTCCCTGAATTCGTTACGGTACACCATGAGGAACCGCTGGTTACAGTCCAGCTTACATTGGATGTTACAAGGAACCTGGTAACACCCGAAGGAGCGCCCACATTCTGGGTGGGAGGGGTCACCGTAAGGCTGGGCAATACCGTGGTGAAATTTAAAGTATCGCCGTAATACGTTGCTGAAGATGTTTTACCGACCAGGCGAAAAAAATATTGGGTTCCCTGGGTTAATCCAGAAATATTCGCATTGACAGGGATTGTCGACGACCCTGAACCTGCAGATTGTGAGCTTGTCGTATCCCCGAAACTGGTGGTTGTCCCGTAATCAAAATGATATATGGTGGCCCAGCCGTTAGGATTTACAGTTCCATTCAGTGTTGATGTCGAAACTGAGATATTGGTTGCGGCAAGGGTATGAATGACAGGAACAATATTCGGATCCCATCCGTGTAATGTATCACCTGCAATGCCTGTCGGGTCCAGCCAGTCGTGTAAACGTGTTGCAGCCGTTCCTCCGTAGTCCCACGACATGGCGAATTTTCCATAGAAATCCCATAGCTGCGAAGATCCGCATGCAGAAGGGCCGCCATGAAGCTGTCCCACGACCAGGTTATACTGGTCAAATATCGGCGATCCTGACGAACCGGGTTCGGTCACCCCGTCACTCCAGAAAACCTGCCAGTGCGAATTGGCCGGAGTGCCTGACCATGATGCTGAAACAAATTGCTGGTTGGAATACGATATTTTTTTAATGTCTCCCGAAGGATGATGTATACATGCTCCCGAATCTGCCGCAGTATCCTTCTTGTTCCAGCCAGCATAGTAAACAGAGTAGTTAGCCGGCGGGATGGAACTCATCTGCACCAGGCAAAAATCCGAAGCGGCGTTCCTGGCGTTCAGGACTGCTCCCGATATGGAATTATAAGGCGGAGAAGATGGCGGGTTCGGGCAAGTAGGACTTTCCCAGTTGAACCAGAAAATCCAGGTTGCCGGACTGCTGTAACAATGGTTGGCTGTAAGGATATAAGGTGTTCCGTCCTGGCTGGTATTGTTTACAAGTGAGCCTGAACAGAATCCGCTTCCTCCTGTAACAAGCATGCATGCTGACCTTACCTGGTTTTGCCAGTTGGCGGCTTCGGGACAATGCACATTATTATTGCAGGAACCTGAGCTTCCGAAAGACTTTGCATAGGTAAATGCATCCCGGTATCCGTGGGTAACGCGGTTCAGATGAATCTGGCCCTGAAAAGCAGAGCCTGCCGGCTCATAATACTCCATGATGATCTCTTCGCCTTTAACGAGTGTTGTGGCAAAGGCGCTGTCCTCACGGTTGTTGAAATCGGTAAACGCACCGATGACCTGTGATCTGTCAGCATTATATTCGAAAAAGGTGGCCCCCGGGGGCAGGCGGTAATTGTCAAACGTCAGGTTGATGCTCAAGGCTCCCGGGCACTTAATTGCAAGCCGCCACAGCCTGCCGCCGTTCGGCAATACATCCCATACACCTGAATGAGCCATATCATAACTCACATAGAGGTTCCATCCGAACCTCCACGGTATATCCTTATTATTATCGTTGACCGAATCCTGGGCAAGTAGTTGCTGAACATCTACCCCGGTCATGACCTCAACAGGAACCTGGGTTGTAAGGAACTGTGAATTCTGAAAGCTCAGGGGGAAGCCTCCCTGACTGACCTGTGACAATCCTGTGAGGCTTATTACCAGAAGTAAAATTACTAAGCTAAAAATATAACCTCTTTTCATATAATGTGATTTATAAATACCTGTTTTTACCAATAGATTCAATGCAAGTGAACCGGATTTAATTTGATACCTGCAAAAATATCAATTATTCTTTTCAGATTTTTTTATAATCAGTTTGTCGATCCTGTTCCCGTCCAGGTCGACGATCTCGAATTCGAACCCCATAAAACTGAATTTCTCCCCGGGTTTCGGGATATGCTTCAAAATACTGATCGCCAGGCCCGCCAAGGTGTTGAATTTGATCCTTGATTTGTCAAAACCCTGGAGGTTAAACTCATAGGCAAATTCGTAAAATGACATTTGTCCGTCGGCCAGCCAGCTCCCGTCATCCCTGATATTGATCTGGGGCTCATCGGGGTCCGGTTCGTTGAAGTCACCAACAATAGCCTCGAGAATGTCATTGAGGGTCACTAACCCGACAATGGATCCGTATTCATCAACCACCAGTCCGTAATGGATCTTGTTCTCCTTGAAAAGCTCAAGTGATTCATAAGCCGTGAGCGTCTCCAGCACGAGCTGGGCCGGTCTTGTAAATTCATTCAGGTTAAGATCAGTATCGCAGTTTGTCCTGAGAAACAGGTCCTTGATGAAAACAACACCAAGAAGATTGTCCAGGTCGTCACGGCAAACGGGGTAAACCGAATGCACATCCTCCCTCATGATCTTCCATATGTTTGCAGTGCTTTCGTTAATATCCAGCCAGACTATATCGGAATAATGCGTCATAAGCGACTCTATTCTCTGGTCGCCGAGATGAAAAACGCGTTCCACTATGTCCTGCTCTATCTCCTGCACCTCCCCGTCATCAGCTCCTTCCTGTACCATCGCCCTGATCTCTTCTTCTGTAACTTTTGAATCTGCGGATGTCTTTATCCCGAGAATCCCGAGGATAAAGTCGCTTAGCCTGGTCAGCAGCCAGATGACCGGTCGCAGGATAGTTGAAATGGCGACCACCGGCCGTATCATTACTTTCGATATGCCTTCAGGGTTGATCAGCCCTATTCGTTTGGGCACCAGCTCGCCTATAAGCATGGAAACCAAGGTGACCAGGATGACTACAACTGTCAACGCTATGGATTTTGCAAGGGTTAATGAAGCGCCTGCCGAGACCAGCAATGCTGCAACCCCCTCGGAGATCCCGGCACCGCTGAAGACCCCGGTCAGGATACCGATGAGTGTGACGACGATCTGGACTGTAGAAAGCACACCCGCAGGCCGGGCAATCTGGTCAAGTGCAGCCTGGGCGCCTTTGTGCCCCGATTGGGCATCCATTTCAAGCCTGGTCTTTCGTGAAGAAACCATAGCTATCTCGGTCATTACGAATAGCCCGTTAACCAGGAACAGGATGAATAATATTATAATTTCAGTTACCATATTCAAATCATATTCTTTTTTCAAAGATACGCATTCATACGCATAAATGTTGTGTACCTTTGTACTTATTCAGATTCAATAAATGAAAATCCGGTATTTTCTTTTTACAGTTCTTTCCCTCTGCTGCCTGTATTCATTTTCCCAGAGATTATCGAGTCAGCCCGAGATTACACCTGCAGGTAAAGGTATAGTGATCCCATATGTTGACAACATTGGCTACTGGAAGAACATGGTCAGGCAGGGTTATGTGAGGCCCCAGAAATTCATCCCCTGGGTTGCCCCGGTGAAGAGTACATCATCTATAAATGCTCCAGCTGTGCCACCCCAGGATTCCCCCGACATCCCGGTCACGAGCAGCAACAGTCTGACCCAGAGCGAAAATTCGGTGTTCATTGACCCCATGGATGAGGATAATGTGCTTAATTCAAACAATTCAACCAGCTGGTCACAGGGGATAGCGAATTATTATTACGGGGCTGATGCCTGTTCATCTTTCGACGACGGCCTCATCTGGGGCGGGACCTTGCACGGCGCCGGCTTGCCAAACAGCGGCGACCCCACTACTGCGATAAGCCGTGACGGCAGATGGTATGTTGGCAAGATCAACAGTAATTATGGACAGAGTGTTGCTTACAGCCTTGACCAGGGAGTAAACTGGAATGATATAGAAGTGGCCCATGGCCCTGTGAATGTAAACGGACTGCTCGATAAAAACCATATGGCTGTTGATAATTCTGCCGGCAGTTCTTTTCAGGGAAACGTATATGTTGCATGGACAGATTTCATAGTTAATTCTCCCGATACAAACCAGGTCCAGGTTTCGAGGAGCAATGATGGAGGACTTACCTGGCTTGCCCCATATGCAGTCAGCAGGGGTGTGAATGCAGGTAAAATGAATCATGGTGTGAATATCGCAACTGGTCCTACCGGTCAGGTTTACATGGCCTGGAGTATCTATGATACCTGGCCCAGCGATGAAACTGCGATTGGCTTCACAACTTCATACGACGGAGGAACTTTATGGCAAACATCCAGGCGTATCATATCAAACATCAAGGGAATACGAAACAGCATGACCGGCAAAGCCATGCGTGTTAACTCCTTCCCTTCCATGGCCGTTGACCTCAGTAACGGACCCAACCGGGGCATGATTTACCTGGTATGGGCAAACGTGGGAACCCCCGGGATTAATACCGGGAGCGACATCAATGTTTATTTTATTAAGTCTGCGGATAACGGGGCAAGCTGGTCAGGCCCGGTGAAAGTCAACCAGGATCCTCCTGGCCTCGGCAAAGAGCATTATTTCCCCTGGATCTCGGTCGATGCCGTGACAGGAGGTATCTGCGTAATCTATTATGATGACAGGAACGTTTCATCAACCGAAGCCGAAACCTGGGTTTCATACTCCTATGACGGGGGAAACAGTTTTACCGATTTCAGGGTGAGCGATGTTTCATTTACTCCTTCCCCTATACAGGGACTCGCTTTCAACTACTTCGGTGACTATATCGGGATACAGTCCCTGAACATGAAAGTTTACCCGGTATGGACCGATAACCGGCTTCCGGGAGGACAGGCTATGACCTGGACTTCACCTTTCAACCTGGGCCCTAACCCGGGGCAGGCATGGGTAATGTACTATTCAAATGAGCTCAGTTCAATAGCCACCGGGGATACTTCAGGACTGAAATTCGGGGATTCCCTCCACCTTAGCCTGGGGGTGAAAAATATCGGCGACCTTGCTGCCGCCAACCTGTATGTGAAAGTCACATCACCATCCACATACATTACTATGACCGATACCACGGCCGTTTATCCTGATCTTGCAGCAGGTGCGAGCGAGGTTGTTCAGAACGGGTTTGCATTTAAAGTTTCAGATACCATCCCCGACAATACAAGGGTCAGGTTCAATGTTAAAGCCCGTAATTCCGACAGTTCATGGTTAAGTCATTTCTCAGTTTATTCAAGGGCGCCCGGTCTGAAGATCATGAACCTGGTCATTTATGACACCAATGGGGGAAACAGGAATCACAGGTTTGATCCCGGCGAAACCGATGATGTTGTTATCACCGTGACCAATACGGGTTATTATCCCTGCCTTGCGGCATCAGGCAAACTTAGCACTGATTCGCCTTACCTTAACCTGCTTGCCGATTCGGTCTATGCCGGAAATATCGACCCTTCGCAGTCTGTGAACCTTCATTACACGGTATTTGTCAGTCAGTCAGCTCCAACTTCTGCCGGGGTCAATCTGACACTAAAAGCCGTCAGTGGAAGGTATAAACAGCAGTCCACTTTCCATGAGATTATCGGGATGATCGTGGAAGACTGGGAGACCGGTACATTTTTGAAATTTCCCTGGAGCTCAGAAGGTAACAGTGTCTGGAGCATCACTAATGTCAATCCTTTCGAAGGTATTTATTGCGTAAAATCCGGAACCATTTATGACAGCCAGTATACCTCGCTTTGGCTCACCTATTCGTCTGCCCTTAACGACAGCATCAGCTTTTATTACAAGGCTTCCACGGAACTCGGCTACGATTTTCTCAAATTTTATATTGACGGTGTGCTACAAGGGCAATGGTCGGGTGAAACTCCCTGGAGCAGGGTTGCATTCCCTGTTGCTGCAGGTTCACATTTGTACAAATGGGTATACCAGAAGGACCTGGCCGAAAGCCAGGGATCTGACCGGGTATGGCTGGATTTCATTGTTTTCCCGGTCCCGGACCTTCCCGTTATCAGCGGGGTGCAGGATGACACTATTTGCGCAGGGATGACCAGTGCACTTCATGCTACAGTTCAGCAATATGATTCATTAAGGTGGACCACCTATGGAGACGGAACTTTCAGTGATCCGAAAATCCAGAACCCTGTTTATACTCCCGGCAGCCAGGATATCATCAACCGCCAAGTCAGGCTGGAACTCTCAGCCTTCAACCATTACGGCCGCAGCGTGAAAGACATGACTCTTCTCATCGCCGGCCTGCCCCTGGCTGAGATCAGAGTATACCCGAACGATACAGCATGCCAATGGCAGACCATCAGGCTCATTGCCGATACCACAAATGCTTATACTTATCGGTGGACTCCTGGTAACATGACCTCCGACACGGTGATCATCGATACGGCCGTTGCAGGAGGAATAGGCACAAAGCTTTTCCACCTGAAAACAACAAACATTGCAGGCTGCTATAAAACCGATTCGGTATGGCTCACCTTTAAAAACTGCCTTGGGATCCAGGATGTATCCAATGATTTTTCGGTTACTGTTTTTCCAAACCCGACAAAGGGTGATTTTACCATAGCCTTTTTTTCTCCATCCCCTGAGATTATTGTGGTCTCTGTGGAAGACCTTCAGCAGAAGCTGGTTTTTAAAGAAAAAAATGTTATGGTGTCGGGAACAATGAAAAAATCATATAACTTTGCAAACCTTCCGTCTGGTATATATATTTTGAAAATTTATAGAAAAGATGGAACAGTTTCAAGGAAACTGGTTATTGACCGATAGATGAAAAAGATTATTCCGGCACTTCTGTTGATCGCAATGCTGTTCAATACAGCCGGGTATTATATTGTGTATGAATTTAACCGTTTCCTGATACACCAAGAATTTTCAAGCCTCCTGAAACATGGATGTTATGACCATGAGCTTTCGGTGTTTTCAGTTTTTAATCCAAATGCCGATCCTTCTTTCCGCCGTGTCGACGAACGTGAAGTGGTTTACCATGGCAACCTCTACGATGTTGTAAAGGAAGTTCAAAAAGGGAAGGTCGTCACTTTCTATTGCATCCATGATAACAAGGAAGAGATTCTTGTTGCAGGCATGAAAAACATGCATAACAATAAAAAAGCACAGAATCTTCTTCAGCACCTTGTAACCATTGCCCTCCCAGTTACCAATACGTGTCCTCATCCGCAGACCTCAATAAATATAATTTATCCTTTGCTTAGCATGAGTTTTACAAACCATGCTGAAAATCCCTTTTCTCCTCCTCCCGAGAAATCCTGAGTATAATTCCTTCCAGGCCTGATTTAATTTAATCGGCCCTCTGCTGTTCCACGCTGTAGCGAAGGAATTCTGTTTATTTCATCAGGGATATTAAATAATCATTCTATATATCCACTCACAAAAACATGTATTATGAAAAGAAAACTACTAATGGGCTTTTTCTTCATGTTTGCTATGGCAATCCAGGGAATAAGCCAGAAAATTGAAACACCTGGCGATAAAGTGTTTTTTGCTCGCGACACGGTGAAGCTCAACGAAGTGGTGATCAGCGCCATGCGCACGGTTACCCCTCTTAAGGAGCTACCAGCTCCAATCTCTGTCGTGAATAAAGCACAGCTGCAGGAATTTTCTAAATCTATTGCCCCCGACGAGGCATTACGCCTGGTTCCGGGTGTGAAGGTTGAAAACGGCACCGACGGTTCAAGGGTGCATGTTTACATCCGCGGTCAGGGTATTCTATCCGAAAGCGGTTTCAGGGGGATACAGGTACTGATCGACGGCATACCTGTCAATGATCCGGGTGGGTATTGCCCGGACCTTTATGATGTTGACTGGAGCGTGGTAAAGAATGTCGAGGTTGTTCGTGGTTTGGCCGCTTCATTATATGGTGCAAATGCAACCGGTGGTGTTATTAACATCACCACTGATAACGGGGGAAGCAAACCCGTGAATTCAACCCTGATGGGTTCAGCAGGTTCTTATGGATTCTGGAAGGTCCTCGGCCAGGTCGACGGCACCCAGGACAAGATCAACTACCGCGTGTCTTATTCCCATATGCAGGGTCATGGTTACCGTGAGCATCAGTCCTTCATGGGTGACAATTTCAGTGAGAAGATCAACTGGGCTCCTTCGGAAAAGATCCATATTACCCAACTACTCACCTATACCAATTACTTTAACCAGAATTCCGAAGGGATCAATATGTACCGGTATGAAACTTTTGGCCCCAGGGCTGCCAATACCGATGCCGTTCCTTACAATGAGTTCCATGAGACCAAACGTCTTACAGGGGCTCTGCTCGGTAAATTCGATATCTGCAACAACCAGGATATTACCGCTAAGGTTTTTGCAAGGATGAATAACTACAGGGAAACCTCCAATAACGGGGATGATTACAAACCCTATATCAATATGGGCGCTTCGGCCCAGTATAATCTTAACCTGGGAAAAAGTACTGTTAAAAACCTCCTGAGCATTGGCGGTGATTACCAGACGCAGACCATTACCGAGCATATGTTTGCTGTTCCAGGAGAATATAACAGGGACTCAACCCGTGTTGATTCCTACTGGAGTCGCGAATGCTTCGACCTTGACCAGATCCTGATCAACCAGATCATCAAGCAGAGAAGCATTGGTGTTTTCCTGATCGACAAGCTGGATATCACTCCGAAACTGCATGCCCTTTTAAACCTTCGTTACGACAATGTATACAGCAGCCTGCAGAGCAATATCCCGGTACCTGATTCTATTAACCCTAATGGCAGCAAAACCTATGACAAACCGACTTACCGTATCGGCCTTGCCTATGATATTATCAGGCCGTTTAATGTGTTTGCCAGCTTTGGTACAGGCTTCCTCACTCCTTCAAATGATGAGTTATATAACAATCCCCAGGCTTATGGCGGGTTTAACAACCTTATCAAGCCTTCTACTTCAATGGGTATTGATCTTGGCATCAGGGGCGATGTAGGCAAAGTGTTGCATTACGATGTAACTTTCTTTGATATCTGGTCGAATAATGAGTTCTACAGGTATGGCATAGCCAGCAGAGGTAATAACACGGCTTTCTATGGAAATATGGGAAAAAGCACCAAATGGGGGATTGAAACCTTCGTTTCCTGGTCACCTGTTAAAAACCTGATCATAGACGCTGCTTATACCTATTCTAATTTCACCTACAAGTCAGCCGACACAGCAAAAGTTCAGTGGACACATTGGATGCCGAACAGCCCGAGGAACATGCTGTATGCTGAGATCACCTATACTTTCCTGAAGAATTTCAGTGCCGGCATAGCCTGCAACTGGCAGACGAAATACTGCATCCAGGTTGACGATTCCATTTATAACAGCTACACTATCGGGCAAACTTACTACCAGCCGGGCAGTGTAAGAAGTTCATGGGTAAGTGGTTACAACACCTGGAATGTCGACCTGCATTATAAATGGAAACTCGGATGGCTGAGAGGTGACCTTAGCCTGTATGCGAAGAATGTCTTCGACACCAAGTATTTCGGATTTACAGAACCCAACAACGGGGTGGATTACAATTCATACCAGCCTGCTCCTGGAAGGGAATTCTTTGTAAACCTCCGTCTAAACTTATAAAAGCACCCCCGGCAGAGGGGCAATCTGCCAACGCTGATGTAGCCGCCTCCTTAGGGAGGTGGCTTTTTTCAACTATTTAAACAAAAAACAAATATGAAAATAACCCGATATTTAATTTCTGTTTTTTTAATTTTATTGACCTTCTCCTCCCTTGCAAAAAAGGTTGAGATTAACAATGCTATGCTTGCAGGAAAAAATTTCTATTATGAAAGAGTGAACCTGCACCAGGCTGTTCCTTATAACAGCATTAAACTCAATTATATTACTACTATAGAAGACAATGGCATAGCTCTGTTTTACATTTTCAATGTGAACAGCAACGGTTTCGTCATTGTTTCTGCCAATGATGCATGTACTCCTGTCCTGGGATATTCGTTCGACAATGTATTTAACGGTAACGATAAACCCGACGGATTGACTTCTCTCCTGGAAGCATATAAGAAAGAAGTCAATGCGGTAAAGACCCATAAGCTTGAAGCGGACAATGCTATCCGTTCAGCCTGGGAAAAATACACAGCCTCTGATTTCTCTTCACTTAAAAACCTTATGAGTCCTGAGAATACCACCGATGTGCAGCCATTACTGCCTTGCACCTGGGATCAGACATTTCCTTACAATGCCATGTGCCCTAAGGATGCTGCAAGCCCTGGAGGGTACTTTGGAAGGGTCCCCGTGGGTTGTGTTGCAACAGCCATGAGCCAGGTCATGTATTATTACCGCTGGCCGAACCAGGGACAAGGATATCATTGCTATACACCTCCGGGCTATTCACAGCAGTGTGCAGGTTTCGATACAACCTTCTATGACTGGAACGGCATGAACAATATGTCAAGTTCTGAATGCATTCCCATGGCACTTATTTCATGGCATGCCGGTGTTGCCGTAAATATGCAATACGGGGCAAATGGATCCGGAGCACAAACCAGCATTGTTCCGAACAGGATGGCTCAATATTTCAGGTTTTCAAGCGTGGCACATTTCGCCTTACGTACACAATATCCCGGAACCCAATGGCATGACTCCCTGCATAGCAATATTGATAAGGGCCATCCGGTTATTTATGACGGGTTTAATCCTTCGGAAGGCCATTGCTTTGTATTTGACGGCTACCAAACCGGTGATTATTATCATATAAACTGGGGCTGGAGCGGTTCTTATAACGGATATTTCCTTATTACGAATTTAAATCCGGGAGGTACCACATTCAACAATAACCAGGGGGCTGTTTTCACCGAAGTCCCTGACCCGGCCCAGTATCCTGTATACTGCCAGGGGAATACCAATGTTGTTACTTATGATTTCGGTTCCATTGAAGATGGGAGCGGCCCTTTATTGGATTACCAGAATAATTCATCCTGCACATGGCTTATTGCCCCTGACGACAGCGTGTCGAAAATAACCCTCACATTTAACCTCTTTGACCTTGCCAGCGGTGATGAACTGAAAATTTACGATGGCAATTCTGAATCATCTCCTTTGATCGGCACCTACAGCGGTTCAACTCTGCCTCCTTCAGCAGTTTCAACCGGCCCTTCAATGTTTGTGTCTCTGACAACCAACTCATCCGGAACTGCACCCGGATTTTTAGCCCAGTATGCCGCAACCACGGTTGATCTTTGTTCTCAACAGGCATTGGTTTTAACCGGCCTGAACGGGAATTTTTCGGACGGTAGCGGCAGATTCAAATACAGGAACGGGATTAACTGCAAATGGAGAATCATCCCTGATCCTCCGGTATCAAGCATCCAGATCAACTGGCCGGTATTCAATACCGAACAGGATAAGGATGTACTTGTAATTTATGACCTGCAATCGGGCAACCTGCTAGGAACTTTTTCAGGCAACCCGTCTCCTGCTCCTTCCTTAACAGCAAACACAAGCGCTGTGCTGCTCATGTTTACTACAAACAATTCAATACGAGGCGAAGGGTGGTCGGCAAATTATTCCAGCGTAGTAGGGGTGGATGAAAAATCAGGATTTACGAATGTGCAGGTTTATCCTAACCCTGCAACCAACCTGGTAAATATTGACTTCGCTATTGATCACACATCAGTTATTGATTATGAGCTGCTTAATTTGCAGGGAATTACAGTTTTTTCCGGGAAAACATCCGGGAGAAACGGTAATGTTCATGAGGTAATCAATGTTTCTTCATTACCAAAGGGAATATATCTCCTGAAGATCTCCTGTGAAACAGGGATCTTAAACAAGAAAATCGTCCTTAATTAGGAGGATGGTTCATTTCCGCTGATTGGCCGCCGCAAAAAAATTGCGGCGGCTTTTTTTTTGCAGCGAACCATTTCTGACGTATCTTTGTCTTAAAGGTAAATTGTAATTTCATCCTTTTATCCTGAAGAAACCCTTAATCCTGATATATAATGAAAAAAGTATTCTTTTTTTTGATGCTCCTGCTTGTCTTCCAAACTGCATTACAGGCCCAATGGTCAACCAGCGCTTTTCAGAATACTGCAGTTGCATTGGCAAGTGACGAACAAACAACCCCTAAAGTTGCTACCTGCGATAATGGGGACACCTACATTTCGTGGTTCTCGATCGAGAATGCAAATTATAATGTACGGATGCAGAGATTTGATGTCCTGGGGAACAAACAATGGGATGGATCAGGTCTTCTTATCAGTTCAAATCCTTCCATGACCTGGATCTCGGATCATTCCCTGGCAACAGATCTCACTGGTTATGCACTCATCTCGTTCATGGATATCCGCAGTGGTTATAACAATGTTTATGCCTACCGTGTTGCTCCTGACGGCACCCAGGTATGGGGTGCCGACGGCATCACCCTCTCGAGCGGCAACTATTTTGAACCCTTTGCAAAAATAGCAGTCCCCCAGGACAACCAGCCGGTTTTTGCCTGGCAGAGGGCTGATAATACAGGAGCGCAGAAAGACGTAGTGGTTCTTCAGAAGATTGCTTCCGACGGCACCATTCAATGGGGTTCAGGCGGTAAGGTTTTTTCGAATACCAGTTTTAATTATGACTATCCCGACATTGTGCCCTCCGACAATAACAGTGTGATCCTTGTCTATACCAGGGCCGCAAGCGGAATCACAGCTCCCCGTTATATTTATGCCCAGAGATTCGATGTGAGCGGAAATACCATGTGGGCTTCGGATGTAGCTATCAATGTAGCTTCCGGGCTGCCGATGGGGACAACATTCAGCCTGGTCAGCGATGGGACGGGCGGAGCCTTTATCAGCTGGTTTGATGACCGCACAACCAACCAATTCAGATCCTATGTTCAGCATATAGACAAATCGGGGAATGTGTCGATGCCTGTAAATGGTTCCAATCTCTCAACGAATGCCAGCACCCAGCAGCTATACCCTTCCGTGGTTTGGGTTCCTGTATACAACAGCCTTCTCTGTTTCTACCTGGAAGAAGACCTGAATCAGAATAATTCAGGCCTATTTGGACAAAGGCTTGACATCAACGGACAACTTCATTGGGGCGCCAGCGGGAAAAGTTATATCCCCATGACCGGGAAAAATATCCAGTTCGTCAACGGCAGGTCTACCGACAGCAGCGCGATGGTTCTCTATATGGATAAAAATTCATCTGGCAAGTCCAGCCTTTGGGCTATGAGGGTCGATACAGCGGGTAATTACCTTTGGACCTCTCAAATGGTTGCCATGTCATCGACCCTCACAGAAAAAACTTTCCTGGATGTCGGACCTTATAATAATAAGCAGATCATCGCTGCCTGGGAGGATAAACGCAACGATGCAGGAGACATTTACGGCCAGAATATTAAAAATAACGGTACACTTGGCCCTCTTAATGTCGGGATTAACGATAACCCGGCAAACCCTGCTGCGACTCTCACCCTCGGACCGGTATATCCCAACCCGGTAAGGCAGACCGCCACATTGAGGTTTACCCTGGGTGTTCAGCAGCATGTCATCATACAGGTGCTTGATATCAATGGTTTGGCGTGCAGGACACTGATCGACCAGGAACTGAAACCCGAAACTTACACCACGGTATGGGACGGCACCAATGCCGGCGGGAACCGCATGGCAGCAGGAGTATACGTGTTAAGGATCAGCAGTGATTCGGGAGTGCAGACAAAGAAAATAGTTTTACAGTAAAGCTCTTCCCTTTTACTTCATATCCCTTGCCCTTGAATCATCCTCATCATCTAAGGAAGGTTCATCGGGGAAGTTTGCTTTTGCGGAATAGTTAAACAAAGCCCTGAGTTTATCCCAGAAATCTCCGCCCAGGACAAAGAGGCTGGAGAGGAATACCAGGTCGAAGAAGAGGTTGAAGTAAATCCTCCATGAAGCAAGTTCAGGAAGCAGATGGGGTGCGTAAGCCATGACGTATGACGGGACAAAGGGCAGGGTAAACATAAAGAGGCCTATATAATACCTCGTTCTTCCCACAGGTTTGGGTTTGATTATCTTATTGTAATGTATCCTCAGGTGCTCGATGATGTAATAATACGACACCTTCCCCATTACGGCAATGCCGATGACTTTCCATAGGGGGCCGTTAACCCAGAAAAATCCCAGGACAAGCGCCTTGATGACATGCTGATGCATCTGATGTGTCACCAGGAGCCCGGTAGGAACCATGAAAAAAGATAAAATGATTATTGAAGCCCCGAAGTAAAACCTGAATCCCGGGTTATGGTTTTGATTGACGGTAATGTTTTTTAATCCCATTTCCTTTGCAATTATATGAAGAAAATTGCAACCCCTCCTACCGCCAGTATTGCACCTAGTATTTCCTTTATGGTAATCTTCTCTTTATACAGAATCATCGATGGGGGGATGATTAGTACAGGGACAATAGCCATGATGGTTGATGCTATGCCGGTATCGGCGTACCTGATTGCCATAAGTGAAAATGACACACCGAGAAAAGGGCCGAAGAAGGCGCCGAGCGATAAGAGCATCATCGGTTTAAGCTTTGCTGTGCCCCGAAGAACGTCTTTCCATTTCCCCATGAACGAATAGATCAGTGCAAAACCAGCCGTTCCTGCCATCACCCTGATCTGGGTTGAAGCAAAAGTATCATATCCCTGCATGCCGACTTTACTCAGTACCAGGCCGGCAGCCTGGCCCAGCGCTCCTCCGAAAGCAAGCATCAGCCCCCATAAGGGGTAAGAAAATTTGAAAATGTCGAACATGCTGCTCTTTTCACCTGTACCTGTTTTGCGCAGGACAACCAGGGCGATCCCGTTCATTGTCACCGCCATGCCGATCCAGCTCTGAAGGCTGAGTTTTTCACCCAGGACCATCCATGCGAAGAAGGCGGTCATTGGGGGTGCAAGCGCCATGATCAGCATTGACACCCTTGCTCCGATAAGCACAAAAGACTGGAAAAGGCAGAGATCACCGAAGGTAAACCCGATGAGTCCCGACAGGGAAAGCCAGAGCCAGTTATGCCAGCTGGCTCCGACGGGGAAAAGATATCCGCGGTAAAAAAAACAAAAAACTGATAAAAAAATAAACCCGACGATCAGCCTCAGTATATTCACCACCATCGACCCTATCTTTCGGCTGGCAGCTTCAAACGTGATCGCAGTTACAGTCCAGAAGAATGCGGTAAGCAGGGCGGCAAATTCACCAATATGATGCATGATACAGATCGTTTATCGGCCGGCAAGCCAGGATTCAGGGTTCTGGATCACTTTACCCTTCCAGATCTCAAAATGCAGTTCGGTCTTTTGTTCTTCAGTATTCGTATGCACCTTGCCGATGGCCTGGCGTGTAGTCACTTCCTGGCCTTCCTTCACGCTAACCACATCCAGGTTTGAATATACGGTCAGGTACTCTCCGTGCCTTACAATGACTACATTGTTCAGGTTGGGGAATGACATTACCTTGCTCACCCTCCCGTTGAATACAGCTTTGACCTGGGAATTCGGCTCGGTGGTGATGTCCACCCCGTTGTTTTTCACTTTTACCCTTTCAAGAACCGGATGCGGATGTTCCCCGAAGGTTCCTGAGATGAAACCCTTTTCGCAGGGCCAGGGCAGCCGCCCCCTGTTCAAAGCAAAAGAACTGGAAAGCTCGCGCTCCCTGGGTGTCATCTCATAGGTTGCAGGGCCTGAGACGATTTTGCCCGTGGTCCTTTTCTCACTTCCTTCGGTCTTACGCATCCTTTCTTCGGAGGCCCTGATCTCGGAAGCTATCAGTTTTTCAATCTCGTACTGCAACCTGTCGGCAGCCTGCTGTTTCGTTTTCAGGGTAGCGATCAGCTGCTTTTCCTTGGTTGAAAGCTCCCTCACTGCTTTTGCCTTTTCCTGTTTTTCAAGATCCAGCTTCACTTTTTCCTTTTGCTGGGTTTCGAACAAGGCAAGTTTTTCCTGCTTCTTATCTTCCATGTCCTTCCTCTGACTGTGGATGACCTGGGTCGTGTTTTCTATCCTTTCGGCCTGCCTGCGCCGGTATTCAGAATACTGCTGATAATACTTGATACGCTGCCATGCCTGGTTGAAATCCTTTGCCGAAAAAATGAACATCAGTTTATTACGCCCGTTCATGGTCCGGTAAGCATTGTATATCATCCTCGCATAATCGTCCTTAAGGGCTTTCAGCTGTTTCGACATTTTGTCGAGTTCAACATTCTCAACCTGTATGTTCATGTCGATCTGCGAAAGTTCCTTGTTGATCGTGGCAATCAGGGCTTCCCGGGTGCGGATCCTCTGGTTCAGGATCTTCAGTTTTTCAACTGATACCTGCTTCGACTGCTTGGTTTTTTCGAGCAGGTCGTTGGTATACCTGATCTCGTCCTCAAGTTGCTTTTTGGTCTTCTGAAGTTTCTCTTTTTCACTCTGCCCGAAAACAGCCAGGGATATAATTAGTACAAGGATCAGTTGCAAACCGATGAACGCTGAAATCCTGCATATGTTCCTGGTCTTCATCCGGACTGAATGAATGGTCTATTTTACCTGGACATAACCCGAGGGTATCCTGAAAGGGAACTGAAGGGGCACATCCACATTTATCTTCGAAAAAGCAGCTTTGACTTTTATGGTATTCGTCGCCCAGATGGTCACATCCAGGGCTCTCGGGAAAAGCTGTCCTTCGATATTCTCAAAATCACCGTAACTGGCTTCAAGTTTGATCTTGTCGTTGGATATTTCCTTTACATCAGCTTCCACGATCTTGAAAGTCTCTGAATCGAGCCAGATGTTCTGGATGAAACCTCTTACTTTTTCCTCGTTATTCCTGACATATTTTTTCAGCTTCATCCTTTCGGCAGTTGAAAGCTTGTAGGCCCCCTTATCTATGGTAGCCCGGAATTTACCGTCTTCATAAAAAGTCAGGTCATTCCCAAGGAGATATGCCTGCAGCAGATCGAAATCAATATTGGTGTTCAGAAAGCGGTTAACGGCTTCATAATCACCTATATAATACGTATTGTTGATCTTATTGATCATCTTTACCGAATCCGTGGTGATGATGAGACGGAGGGCTTCGATGCCAAGTCCGGGTGTAAGCGAAAGCCAGATCACACTGTCCCTTTTTATCCTGATCTGCCCGTTGAAGGAATTGCTTTTTTTCTGGTTTTTATAGCTTGCCGAGAACTTGCCACTGAACCAGGTGTATTTAAGTTCGTGTTCTTTAAGCTTTTTGAACAGGTAGTCGGCACCCTCTTCCTTGATCGGGGCTTTGATCGCTTTCCTTGCAGGGCTGCAGGATACCGAAAATAATATAAGCAGGATGGCCAGCCCCGCCAGGAATGTTCTTAATGGCCTGTTATCTTTTGACATTCTATTCAATTAATTTCCTTTCGCTGATTTTCTTGTTCAGGAATTCGGATCCTTCACCTTTGGCTTTTGCCTTGATCCAGTATTCCACTGCTTTTTCATGCTCTCCCTGCTTGTAGAGCACATCTCCGTAATGTTCCATGACCTCGCTGCTCACATTCTCCTTATCGGTCAGGGCTTTTTCTATCCATACCTTAGCTTCGGAAACTTTCCCGAGTTTATACAGCACCCAGCCATAGGTATCCTCGAAAGAAGAATTTGCCGTATCAAGCTGGTTGGCTTTTTTTGCCATTTTTTCCGCCTTTTCGAGGTCCTTTCCCCTGAGTGAAAGATAATACGCGTAATTATTTAAAACATAGGGGTTGTTGTCCCTGGCTTTCAGTGATTTCTCATAAGCGATATCCGATTCACTTATATTCTTCAGAGAATGATAAGCGTCACCGATATACATATAGAACTGTGCAAAAAGATCATCATTGTTAACCACCAGTTTCACTCCCCTTTCGAGTATCTGAACCGCTTCTTCATATTTCTTGAGCTGTGTGGCCGACAGTCCGTGGAAAAGGTAAAGCACGTTTTGCTCGGGAAACAGCTCCATTGCTTTGCTGCTGTTGTCATAAACCTTCTGGAACTCGCTGAGCTGTAGTTCCATACGGAGAAGCTCCTCCCATACTACATACTTGCTTGAATCGAGGCTGATCACTTTCAGAAATGCCTCGCCGGCTTCGGCATATTTTTTATCCTGCGACAACAGGTCTCCGTAAATTGACCATGCTTTCGGATTATCCGGATGTGTTTTTATCATGATCCTCGAAAGTTCAAAGGCCTGGTCCTTCAGCTGGTCATAGATCTGGTTAATGGTATAGAACGATAGCAGTATGCTCACCTTGGTATCAACATCCAGGTTCGGATTAGCGAAACCAAGTTTAAGTTCCTCATAGGCTTTCTCTTTATTCCCGGTTTTACGGTAATAATCGGCCAGGGACATATGGATATAAGGATTGCCGGGATCTTTTTCTGCTACTTTTTTATAGATTTCAAGAGCTTTTCCCGACTGGTTGTTGCTCATGTAAAATTCGGCCAGCATAGAGAGGTACCTTGAATCATCAGGAAAAGCAGTCACCAGGTTCTGCAGCTCCTTTTCGGCTTTTTCAATATTGCCGAGATGCAGATATATCTTCTCTTTCTGTATGGAGATCTCTTCGGCAATTCCTGCTTTCGCCTCAATCTGGTCATATACTTCAGCGGCTTTCTTCTCTTCACCCACCATCATGTACAGGGCCCCGAGCTGGAAATAATAATCAAGCTCTCCCGGGTATTTCTTTATCAGGTTTTCATAAACGGTTACAGCTTCCTTCTCCATTTTATTCAGCTGGCAAACCTCCGCAAGAAAAAGCTGGTAGTACTTATTGTTGGGATCAAGGCGGATGGCATCCTGTGTAAGCTCATAGGCATCATCATATTTCCCTCGACCTGCCTGGAGTCTTGCCAGTTCAAACTTTCCTGCCGGATCGTTGGGATAACGCTGCACATAATAAGAAAACAACTGGAATGCTTTGTCGTTATTCCCGATCAGGGCTTCTTTTTTGGCCTCCAGCAGCATGGCAGGGTTTTCGACATCGACCAGGAGTTTGTCATCCCCCGCATGCTTCTTCCCATGCTTAGCCTTAGCGGAATCCACGTCCGCAGCCTTTAAACAGTACACCGAAGGCGCACCCATTCCAGCAATCCACAGTAATAAAAAAAATGGAAATATTATTAAACCCTTTACTTTCATCAATTAATTTTTATTTCGCTATTTATTCGCAACAATCTCTTATTTCAATTGTGTGCTCATTTCGCTACCTCACTACCTCACTACCTCGCTACCTCATATATGCCCTGTAGACCCGAATCCCCCCGCTCCCCGGCTGGTTTGTTCGAGCTCTTCAACCTTTATCCATTCGGCCTGTTCATGGCTGGAAATGATCATCTGGGCTATCCTTTCACCGTCTTTCACCACGAAATCCTCGTTGGATAAATTGACAAGGATCACCTTGATCTCGCCACGATAATCGGCATCAATGGTTCCGGGTGTGTTAAGTACAGTAACCCCTTTTTTTATAGCGAGTCCGCTCCTGGGCCTTACCTGTGCTTCAAAGCCTATGGGAAGTTCTATGAACAACCCGGTGGGGATCAGGGCTCTTTCAAGCGGCTTCAGAACGATGTCGTCTTGGATAAAAGCCCTCAGGTCCATCCCTGCCGAAGCCGGTGTTTCATAAGCCGGCAAAGGATGGTGGGAATTGTTTACTATCCTGATTCTCATAGGGAATTTTGAGGTGCAAAGGTAATAAAAATCTCAATCGGGGGCCTTGGAAAGGCGGGGCTTTTCGACAAGGTATGCAGTAAGCAGGAAAACCATAAGCAACCCGGTATGAAACAAGATGCGGGATACAGGATGCGGGATGCGGAGATAAAAACTGATTATGTAAAGAAGCAATGCCAGCCCTGTGTAGCCAAAGGCTTTCCCAATTCTGTAAGGAACCGGGTAATATTTTTGTCCGAGCAGGTAAGCGATCACCATCATGGACCCGTAGCAGATAAACGTAGCCCAGGCTGAACCGATATACCCGTGAATGAAGTGGTCGGGGCTGAGCGGGATCCACCAGAAGTTCAACCCCAGTGTGATCACAGCTCCTATTAATGAAAGCCATGCGCCCCAAATCGTTTTCCCTGTAAGCTTGTACCAGATTGAAAGATTGTAATAGATGCCGAGAAAGATGTTGGCAAACATCAGAACGGGAATGACAGCTTTGCCTTCCCTGAAATCTTTTCCTATAAGGCGGATGAAAATATCGTCGAGATACAACATGGTGACCAGGAATACCGTGGATATTGCGATGATGAAGTAATCCATGATGCGGGCGTAAGTCAGCCTGGCATCCTTCTCCCTGGCATGGGCAAAAAAGAAGGGTTCTGCTGCAAAACGGTATGCCTGTACGAATAAGGTGATCAGAATGGATATCTTGTAACAGGCGCTGTAGATCCCCACCTGTGCCTCGGTAAGCTCCCTTGAATATGGAAGGAGATATCTCAGCATGAGCCTGTCGAAAGTTTCATTAACCATCCCGGCAAGTCCAGCAAACAGCAAGGGAAACGCATAAAACAGCATTCGTTTCCATAATTCCCTGTGAATCTTCCATCTCATGTCCAGCAACATGGGCAATAGTAAAGAAAGGGTGATTATACTGGCTGCAAGATTAGCGATGAAAACATATTCTATCCCCCAGTCGGGACGGTAAACCAGGCCTAAAACTCCCTGAACTGAAGGATAATGCCTCCAGGCATACGGACAGGCTACAATGAAGAACAAGGTCAGTCCTATATTTGTAATAATGTTGATCATTTTCAAAGTCGCGAACCTTGCGGCTTTATTTTGGGAGCGCAGTCTTGCAAACGGGATGGCAACGAGTGCGTCGAGACCGAGGATCCAGGCAAACCAGATAACATATTTTGCCTTTAGGGGATAATCTATCCATCCTGCAATTGTTCCGGAAAATAAACTAACCAGGAAAATGAAAGAACCTGAGGTGAGCAGTAATGAAATCATCCCGGTACTGAAGACGCTGTCTTTATCCTCTTCTTTTTCGCTGAAACGGAAAAATGCAGTTTCCATCCCATAGGTCAATACCACCATCAGGAAAGAGGCATAGGAATAAAACACGCTGATAGTACCATACTCTGCTTTTGAGAATATCCTCGTAAGCAGTATGACAAGGAGGTACTGGAGGAAGCGGCCCAGGATGGTAGGGATCCCGTAAACTGCAGTTTGTGATGCAAGACGCCTGATTGAAGCCATTCTTGTCGGGAATCGTGAACCGGGAATCGTGAACCGGTTCAAGGTTAGTGCCAAAATTAATCATATTTTTGGGCTGATATAGAAACGATGGCAAAATCAAAATATTACGTGGTCTGGAACGGCCGGAAACCCGGGATCTACATGGGATGGGACACATGCAAAGAACAGGTGGCCGGGTTTAACGGTGCAAAGTTCAAGGGATTTCCTACCAAAGACCTTGCCTTAAGTGCTTTCAGTGATGATCCCCGTAAATATATGGAGAAGGGCCTGCAGGCTCCGAAAAAAGTCATATGCAGTAATCCGCTTGTGGGAGAACCCATTGCCGATAGCATTTGCGTTGATGCGGCCTGCAGCGGGAATCCCGGTGTGCTTGAATACAGGGGGGTTGACACTTCTTCAGGGGCCGAACTGTTCAGGGTTGGCCCCTTCCCCGAAGGAACAGTCAATATAGGCGAGTTCCTTGCCCTCGTGCATGCCCTGGCCTACCTTAAACAAAGAGACTCAGTATGGCCAGTGTATTCCGATTCCCGCACCGCCATTGCATGGCTCAGGAAACGAGCTGCAAACACCAAACTTGAAGTTTCGGGAAAAAACAGGGAATTATTCAAACTGCTTGAACGGGCCGTGAACTGGATCAACACCCACAGCTGGAAGAACCCGGTATTGAAATGGGAAACAGAATACTGGGGTGAGATACCCGCGGACTTCGGGAGGAAATGATCAGAAAGTACGAGGTACAAGGTACAAAGTACGATTGAAAACTTGAAAAATTGTACTTTGTACTTTGTTCATTGTACTTTATTTACAGGGTTGGATAAAACGCATCGGGTATGTGAACGATACTGCTTCCTTGTTCATCATTGATCACAGAGACCACGTCAAACCTTACTTCTCCTTTAAAGGACCTGTAATTCACGTAGGTGCTGGCTGCCCTGACCAGTATTTTTTGTTTGGATTTCGTGACTGACTCCTCAGGCTCTCCGAAATACCGGGTACTCCGGGTTTTGACTTCGACTATCACAAGAACTCCCTGGTCCAAAGCAACGATGTCGATCTCGGCTTTGCCCGTGCGGAAATTCCTTGCCAGGATTTTAAAACCCTTTGCCGACAAATACTCCGCCGCAAGATCTTCACCTTTTTTTCCGAGGTTGTAGGACTTTGACATGGCATTAAAAAATGAATACTCGAATAATCGAATAACGAATTATGAATTTTGAATGATTTGTAATTCAAATTCTTAAATCAAAATTCGAGTATTCGAGTATTCGAGCATTCAATTTGAAATTCAACATTCGAAATTCCTTGTTCAATATTCAAAATTCTTTTTTTAAAACCCAAGTCCAACTTCCTCATCCACGATAAACCGGACATTACGGCCAAGGATCAGGGCTAAATTTTCAGGGCCGTGGCCCGAAGGGAAATCAAAGCATACAGGGTAGCGGTATTCCTTCACTGCATTGGCTATGATCTGGTTAGCAGTAAGACCAAAAGGAACTGCATTATCCTTCATCTCAGACATACTGCCTACGATCAGTCCCTTAAGCTCATTCAGGATCTTTGCCCGCTTCAGGTTCATCATCATCCGGTCGATATGGTAAAGGTATTCATCGAGATCCTCGAGGAAGAGGATTTTACCCCTGGTATCGATCTGTGAGTGAGAGCCCATCAGGCTGTATAAAATTGAAAGGTTTCCTCCTGTAAGAATGCCTTCTCCAGCTCCGGTCCGGTCCAGGGGACCAAGCCGTTTGGAATACACAATCTCTTCACCAAACAGGGCTTTCCTCATCGATTCCACGGTGATGCTGCCATGCCTGTTTTCCTGCATGTTCAGGGGCATAGTGGCATGAAGGGTTTCGATCCCGAAATGACGGTGTATATGCGAATGCAGAACGGTTATATCACTGTATCCGACTATCCATTTCGGGTACCTGAGAAACCGGCTGAAATCAAGCCTGTCGATGATCTTCACGACGCCGTATCCCCCGCGTGAGCATATGATCGCCCTGATGGAAGCATCGTCGAGCATGGTCTGAAAATCCTTCGCCCTCTGGGCATCACTTCCGGCCAGCTGGTTATCGCGATTGAAAATATAGGATCCAAGAACCACCTCCAGTCCCCATTTCTGGAATAGTTTCATCGCAGGATGAACCTCGTCGAAGGTGATGCTCCGGGCGGGTGACAGTATGGCAATTTTATCTCCTCTTTTCAGGAACGGGGGCTGAATCATAATAACAAAATTAAACAATTGATTCGTATCTTTGCCGTCTGTATTACTGATTATGGAAAGACCGGAGTATAAACGCTATACTGTAACTTCTGCACTTCCTTATGCCAATGGACCTGTTCATATCGGGCACCTGGCCGGGGTATATGTGCCTGCCGATATTTTTGTCCGTTTTCTCCGGATGAATAACGAAGATGTGATCTTCATAGGTGGTTCCGATGAGCACGGGGTTCCAATCACCATCAAGGCTTTGCAGCAGGGGGTTACACCCCAGCAGATCGTGGATAAATACCACGGGATGATCAAAAAATCCTTTGAAGAATTCGGGATCTCTTTCGACATCTACTCACGCACCTCCAACACTATACATCATGAAACGGCCTCGGCCTTCTTCAGGAAGATGTACGATGCAGGCCAGTTCATCGAAAAGGTTTCGCAGCAGTATTATGATGAAGCCACCGGCCAATTCCTCGCCGACCGTTATATCACCGGCACCTGCCCTACCTGCGGGTTTGACAAGGCATATGGCGATCAATGCGAAAAATGCGGTTCTTCCCTGAATGCAACCGATCTCATCAATCCGAAGTCGGTACTCAGCGGCAATGCACCTGTACTGAGGGAAACGAAACACTGGTTCCTCCCTCTTGACCAGTATGAACCATGGCTGAGGGAATGGATACTTGAAGGCCATAAGGACGACTGGAGGGCCAATGTTTACGGACAGTGCAAATCATGGATAGAGCAGGGCCTCCAGCCCCGCGCAGTAACCCGCGACCTTGACTGGGGAGTAAAAGTGCCTGTTGAAGGCGCCGAAGGCAAGGTCCTGTATGTATGGTTTGACGCACCTATCGGTTATATTTCGGCTACGCGTGAATTACGGCCCGACTGGGAAAAATACTGGAAGGACAAGGAAACCAAGCTGGTCCACTTTATAGGCAAAGACAATATTGTTTTCCATTGCATTATTTTCCCGGCCATGCTAAAAGCCGAGGGAACATATATCCTTCCCGACAATGTGCCGGCCAATGAATTTCTGAACCTTGAAGGCGACAAGATCTCGACTTCCAGGAACTGGGCAGTCTGGCTTCATGAATACTTACTTGAGTTCCCGGGCAAGCAGGATGTGCTGCGTTATGTGCTTACTTCAAATGCGCCCGAGACCAAGGATAATGATTTTACATGGAAAGACTTCCAGGCGAAAAACAACAATGAACTGGTGGCCATTCTCGGTAATTTTGTGAACCGCACCATTGTTCTCACCCATAAATATTTTGAAGGCTATGTTCCCCTGCAGGGAGAACTTACACCGGGGGATACGGCAGCCATAGAGGAAATGAAACTCTTTCCTTCAAGGATTGCATCAAGCTTATATGCCTACCGTTTCAGGGAAGCACTTGCCGAAATGATGAACCTTGCGAGGCTGGGGAATAAATACCTTACCGATAACGAACCCTGGAAGGTCTACCCGGGCGATAAAATCAGGGTGGCGACCATCCTGAACATATCGCTGCAGATCTGCGCCCAGCTTTCTATTATAGCAGAACCTTTCCTGCCTTTCACTGCGGCAAAGATCAGGCAAACCCTGAACATGAAACAGATGAGCTGGAAAGATGCCTCGCTTTGTAACTGGCTATTTACCGGGCAGAAACTCAATCCGCCTGAATTATTATTTGAAAAAATAGACGACGAAACCATTCAGAAACAGGTTCAGAAACTTATGGATACCAAGGCAGCCAATGTAGCAGCCCAGATGGTGACAAACCTGAAACCCGCCAAAACTGAGATCATTTATGAGGATTTCACGAAAATGGACATACGGGTGGGAACCATCCTGGAAGCTGAAAAAGTTCCCAAGACCGATAAACTGTTAAAGCTTAAAATTGATACCGGTATTGACCAGAGAACCGTGGTATCGGGTATTGCCGCTTTTTTCAAACCCGAAGAGATCATAGGCAGGAAGGTAAGCATCCTCGTTAATCTTGCTCCACGCAAACTTAAAGGCATTGATTCACAGGGGATGATACTTATGGCCGAAAATCCCGATGGTACTTTATTTTTTGTTACTCCGGATGAGGGAGCCCGTAACGGAGGCGATATTAAATAATTAAACATTTCAGCAATGGGAAAATTTGACCAGTTCTGCCAGAGTTGAGGTTCTTTTTTTGCATATGACGAAACGGATATTTCAGCTGGCAATAGCAGGAATTGCATTATTGATTTCATCAGGACTGTTTTCCTGTACTCACAAAACTGAAGAAGCAGTGATTGTCGCATCCCCTTTGGGAAGCTGGATACGTACCTTTACAGGTTCCGAAACCTACAGTGCTCAGATTAACCTGAAGACCGATGGCAACTTTGAATGGATCATGCTTGATACCCTGTCAACCCATACCAACAGTTACAGCAAGGTTCAGGTCTCGGGAACCCAGCTGCGCTTTTATGCAGATCCGGATTTTGCCGGTGATGGCCTGTACAACTGGTCGGTGAATAACGGTGTGCTGACCCTCACGGTTGTGAGCGATGATTATGCTGCAAGGCTAAGAGGCATTGCGGGTTCCTGGCAAATCAAGGATCCTGCAGTTATCGCCAGGGTCACCGGAACCTGGCAGAAAAACATGCAGGTCGGGGGATTGAATTACCGTGTAAGGCTGACGCTGACTTCTGCCGGTTTGCTGAATTGGTCGATGTTGGATTCCATCCCGGGACATACCAGCTCAAGTGTAAGTTTCACTGCTACCGATAACACTATGGTAATTTATAATGATCCTGATTGCGGGGGAAATGGATATTATTCATTTCTTGTTTCTGATATAGCCATGTCGGTTATCGTGATGAAAGATAACTGCCCTCCCCGCTCACCTTCGTTCAGCGGGACATGGGTCAGGCTTCCATCCTCATTCTGATCTTGATTCATAAGCGTAATTCTTTTGCAATTTTTTTTTACCTTTGCACCCCCATTGGCCCTGTAGTTCAATGGATAGAACGGAAGTTTCCTAAACTTTAAATGTAGGTTCGATTCCTACCGGGGCTACAGATAAGGCTTGTAATCATACTGATTTACAGGCCTTTATCTTTTAATGGGTAACAATATAGTAACAATTAAATCCAATAATATCATTAAAGGAGTTCAATTATACCGACCTGAGTTTTCATTTTTGACTGACAGTACATATTTCAGTAATGTTGTACCTGTTTGCTTTTCATAAAATTGTTTATCAATGCCTTGCCTCCCAAAATCAACTGCCCGTTTTTCATGGTTTGAGAATGTGTCAAACTGTCAGCATTTGCAAGGCAAACCGTGTAAGAGATAAAACCTAACAGCCTCCTTTATTTTTGGCATTTTTCAGCCGGTTTTCTGGTTCAAAAATCTTGTCTTATAAATAACATTATGTTAAGTAGCAAGTGTGACTGCACAGAAAACCCCTTATTTTGTTATGTGTTCAACCTCTCCCCTACCCTCTCTCCTTTTATTGACAAGGGTTTTAAATTGTATGAATATTTGAAATGTCAGGTAAATCAAATGACAGAACGTCACGCCCCAGCCTCTCCGATTCTTGATGTCCTGGCATTGATCCAGGATATTAGATATACAGATAACCGGTACTCAATTACTGAAATATGTATGGCAAAGAGGCAATTTTAGTTTGATGTTTTCTAATGAACATTAATTAATCATTCATCTTTGCCCTGTACGACACTTATTAGATTAACAACCCCACTAAATATTTTCTGGTCGTCCTCATAGATTTCTCCATAAAGTTCTGTTTTCTGGCCTTTGAAATCGCCTGAATTTATATCGTCAGGAAATCTAAATATTCTCTTTACTTGTGCGGTCGCTGGAAGTTCAATTGATAAGCTATGGCTGTTATTTGCTGTTTCCAGGCTGTCAATGTCATCATACTGATAAGTCAGGGCAATGTTTAATGATTCAGCTGAAACGTCTATTTTCTCTCCATTTATGAATAATGTAGCCATATTACTACTGTTTTAGATTTACACTTTTCAAGTTTCATTTTTTTGTGGAGTTACCAATTACGATACAACAATACCGGCCTATTTTATCACACAGCTCCATATATTTTTTTTCATCCGGTGTTAGTGAATCTTCATAATTTCCCATCCCGGTACGGGTTTCCAATGTATAACGATCCGTACTACTGTCTAACGTCCTTATGTCAATAGTATAATTACTAAGACCCTCAGGGTTGTTTTTAATAAAGACGGTGAAAATAAATTTATACTCACAATTCTTTAGAATATCATAAATGTTACCCGTTGCCAGCGATTCAATCAACTGTTGTCTATCTGTTTTCATTGTTTTGTGTTTAGTGAAATGATTTTTTCTGCTAACTCGTCTAACTGTTGGTCTGTCAATCCTTCCAGCTGGCTCTTTAACTCCGCCTGAATATTCAGATTTTGAAGAGGAGGCAAACAGTATTTTAAATACCGTTCCAATACAATTAACCTTTTTTCTGAATCGAGTTTATTAAAATCTGATTCAATCCTTTCAAAATTCTTTTTAATCAAAACAGTGATCTGTTCCCTTAAATCCTTTGTTATTTTGTTGGGAGTTCCAGGCCTACGCCCTCCTGATTTTCTCCGTTTTTGTTTTTCTATTTTCATCTACTTTAGATGTGTAATCCATTAAATTACTTTTGTCTATTGTCAGTTTACAAATGATTTTATCTATAAGCAGAACCTTACTGCCTCTTTAACCTTTTTATCCAGCTCCTGAATCGCATCGCTTGAAGCTGTGAACGATTCACATTTGCAGGCCTCCTCTACTTTCTCTCTAAGATCATGAGCCTGTTTTTTAGTAAGCTCTCCCTTATGATAGGCCTCTTTGATTTCATTGATAACTTGTAGCTCGCCTCCTCTTTGAGTAATATAATACAGGAGGGCTTGCCTGGCCTGGTCTTTTGTAGTCTTTATCATGGTGTAATCAATTTGAATATCATTGATCTTTTTAATTTCTTCATACCCTCTACTCCATCGGCTCACTATGTCAGTATAGAAAACCGGATCATAAAGCAGAGAGGCTCTCAACTCTGGCAGGTTGAAACATTGTAGCAACCTTTTTTTATATCGCTGCTCATACCTTAATACCTGCCTGCCCTGGTACATTTCCGGTATCAGTTGCCCTTTGTCTGTCTGTTCATGTACTTTCTCATAGAATAACAGAGTTTTATTAGTATTGCTATAATACAGGCCGTTTTGCTGCTGGAATCGCTGGAAATATTGCAAAGTTCCTAAATGATTAAAGTAAACTCCTTTCTCGTGCCTCATTATGAAATTCTGAGCAACGTCAATCCTGGTTACTGCTGCCCGATCCATCGGTAAGCGGAGGAGGTCAGATAGTTTTTCAATTGCATGTCTGGTATCTCCTCTACTTAATGCCTGAAAGTTATCTCCTAAATACCATTTACAAAGGCTGCTATCAATGATCTTTACAGATCTATCAGATACTCTCACTTTTAATGATCCTAAATAACCGGATATTGACACCGTTCCATCATCAAAGATTGTTTTGTTAGGCCTTGTTAACCTGTCAGGGAGATCATTGAGGAAATCAACTCCTGCAGCATCATTTTTATCTAATTTCAAGTCTATATTGTCATACATAAAGTTACCCAAACGGTTACCAGAAACATCTTAACATAGAGATTGAGTAAAAGAGGGTGCAAACCCGCCCGGCTGCACCCTGATTTAACCGGTTACCAAATCGGTAACTTTTAACCTTGCTTTGCATGGTTCCTGAGTGATTCAATTTCCTGTTCCAGCTCTCCGTCACATAACAAAGTATATATGTTTCTCCGATTATTTTTCTGCCCTCTGGCAATGAAAATTTCAATTACTTGCCAGTCCTTAGAGAAAATTAAAATGGCTGCCTCTTGAGTTCCTTTAATATCTCCAAAAGCAAACGGGAGAGAAACATCAGGCACAAAGACAGAGGATATATTATCTGTTTTAGTAATACACTTATCTGGCCTGTCTTTGCTGGAAAAATGCCACCTATCAGGCACGTCACCAAAATAGAATGATAAACCGCCTTTTCTGGTTTTCAGTTTGGTTTCAAAATGTTCATATTCACCGGTTGAGGCTGTCACATCATAACGGGTCTTTGCAGCATCGGGCAAATGTTCACCCCTGTAATAATCGGTTAAGATCATGACCGAGCTCCTCTCTTACTTAGTGTTACATAGGTGCTGGCCTGGGCTTCAACTTCCTCCTGTATTGCCTGATTATTTAATAACCAATTTTCCAGCTCTGCCCGGTCAAAATAGATCATTTTCCCATTTGGCTTATGGCATGGTACTTTCCCTGTTGATGTCAATTTGTACATATAGGAATGTTTAATACCGGTGTACCTGCACCCCTCATCAAACGTCAATACTACTTTTTGTGAAAAATTGAGATTGTCAATTTTTTTCTCCAATCGGAGGAGAGTTTCAACCGTGTTAAATTCACTCATTGTCTTTATTTTTTAAGGTTAAACAATGAGCAGGCCTGCTCTGATATGTAATTACAGAAACAAAAGTATATCTATCAGAAAGACAAGTCAATAACACATAGGTCAGGCCTGAGCTATGAGCTTAAATAAAGGAAATTATCAGAAGATTAAAGGAGGGAAATTATTTGTTGAAGAGTTCCAGCGCTTATTGGAGATATTTTACAATGACTGTGTTCAAATGTTAACGGGTCACCGGCCTCATCACAAAAACAAGCCTCCAGCATTTTAAATAATTTTGCCCGGTTTATAGTTTCACCCATTGGAATTTTATTAGCATTTGCCAAAATATCAAATAGTGCAATTACTGCATTTTTTGCAATTGATTTACTTCTTTGAGCCTTTTTAATCCATGTTACCCGGAGAGGGCTGCTACCTATCTGCTTCCCTGAAAAGATCGCTGTAAAGGCCTTATAATCGGTTTGAGGGTGAATGTAATCATCATGAATGAGAGCCTGCCATAAGGCCGTTAACTGAGCCGATGTGCCTGTCCATGAAAAGTATTTTATATTTGGTTTATCTTTTTCTATGGTCACAGGTTCAAGCTCCTTTTTAAGCTCAATCAGATATTTTTGAATTTCAATTTTGTCATTTCTTGAACTGCTTCCGGTTAAATATCCAGAGAACAAATCAACTTCATTTTTAATAAAGATAATCCTGGCAGATTCAATATCTGAATCGTTGATCTGATTACCATATTTTCCAGCTTCCTCTTTGTATTTTTGCAGATACTCACTCCACATCTCCTCTTGTTGTCTTTTCATTGAATCTAAGGAATGAGTGAATCTGATTGTTTTTCCATTACTCTTAAAAATTTCAAACATACCAGATAATTTGTAATACTGCTCAGGGTCAACACTTGGTTTACCAGGCTCAATGAGTTCATCAGGATCAACCTCTGGTTGAGCTTGCTTTTCCTTTTGGTTTTTCATTTTACAACGGTCAAAGATGAAGAAAAATGTAAACTGTCAGATGACGTTTGTAATCTATCAGAATACAAACTATAATCATTTAAGATTTTGAAAAATCTAATCCAGTTCGCTGTTTAACTTTACTGAATAATTCCCCCGTTGCCTGAATTATATCAATGCCTGAGGCTCTAAGTAAGTTCTTTAAGGCTCTATTGCATTCACCCTGAGACTGTATTAACTCATTTTTATTTTTCAATTCTTGTTCTAACTCATTAACCCTATTTTTATAAAATATCAGACTCATTTCTATTTGACTAAATGATGTTTTCATAGGTCTAAAATTTTTCTTTAATGTTAAGAGATATTTATTTCTGGCAGCCGGTTAACTGCCTGCTTTTTTCTTTCATCGATTACCCTGAGATACTTATCTACATGAGCAAGGCCAGAGTGACCTAAAACAGAGGCAACAGTTTTTACATCAGTTCCATTGTCCAGGAGGTTTACTGCTATGCTATGCCTTGCACAATGCCAGGTAATATGTTTCTCAATCTTTGCATTTTTTACCCACGTTCTAAGGTCTTTCAGGCAGGCAGTATGACTTGGTAAGGTAAATACCAGCTCATTCGGCTTGCCTCTGCCTCCGATCATGTTAAGGGCAGTCTGGTTTAGATCAATGGTAAGATTTGCAGCCTTTGAAGTGTTGTGTGTCTTTGCTTGAGTGAACCTGATTTTATCATTATCAATATTTTGCCATTTTAGAGCTTTCACATCACAAAATCTCAGGCCGGTATTAAGAGAAAAGAAAAAGGCACGTTTCACCTGCTCATTACCACACTTGGCCTTTGATAATAAAACAATCTCATCCAGGTTCAAAATATCTTTTTTCAATCCATCGCTTTTAACTATTCTCACCTTTGCTGAAACATTTGTTAAGATCAATTTCTCTGTGACTGCTGCCTGAATTGCTGCCCTGAACTTTTTGAAATAGTTAGAGACCGTTTCACCATGTACCTTACCTTCTAAATAGTTTTTAAAATCTCTGCAAAGCTGCTCATTCAGGCTCTTAACAGGTAGGTACTTTATTTCAGCATCAGTCAGGAAGGATGTAAAATACTTCAAAGCTCCTTTTACCAGCCTTATATCTTTGTTTTTATAGTTATCATTAAAGGCCTGAAAGTATGCCAGAAAATCAGTATCTCTTTTGAATTTTGGAATGTAGTCATGATCGGAGGCAGCTATATCCAGCTCTCTTTTTGCCCTGATATTCTCTGCAAGCTCTTTGGCACGTTCATTATTCTTTTTGTCAAAGGGGGTTCTGGCTTTGACCTGGTAGAGCTTGAGAAACTCATAATATCTCTTTTCACCGTGCCAAATATCCAGATAGTAACTTTGTCGGCCTCCTGATAAGCTCTTTTTTCTTAATTGGACTGCCATATTATTTCTTTTGTGATACTTTTCTTTTCCTTTGTTGTCACAAATATAATACCAAAATGTCAGCCGGTAACATTAGGGTAACAAAAAGTAACAAAATATAGTAATATAATAGGAAAACAACCTGCTTTGAAAAATGCTAAATACCTGGTTTATATTGCTTTTAGCAGGTTAATGATTTATGGTTGTGTAGATACCGGGGCTACAAATATTTTAATAAAAGGCTGATATTCAATAAAATATTAGCCTTTTTCTTTTTCAGGTGCAACATAGGTGCAACATTTTGTTATCTACTTGACAATTAGTGCGTTTTTTACAATACAATTCTTTTTTATAACATCACGCTGACATTCTGATTGTTGTGTAAACATTTTAAAATTTAATCCTGAACACGGAACCCTTTACCTCCCGGGCCAGTCTTCCTATTAAACATTTTTTATGACACCTCGAATTCATACCCTGATCCTTGAAGGCCAGGAAACCTTTCTGCTTTATAAGGCGATTATCAAATCAAGGCAGAGTCTTCACCGTATTAGCAGAAATAAATTGGTTAAAAAGTCTTCCTGTATTTACAATGCATATTTTTATCTTATATTTGAGACACGTAACCTCAATCCTTTAACTGATAAATACAACAAATAACATTGTTCTGCTGAAACAAAATCAAGCTATTGTTTTTTCAAAGGTATTGCCTCTGAAGAGATAGACGGATGTTATGGGTAAGTTAATAAATAAAATGTCATCCGTGGATAAATAAAAATTTGCGGCATTTATTACAACATTTCTCAAGTATTTCAATAGAATAATAGTGAAGTCCAGAGATCACTTAAAAAACGGGGCACAACCGAAAGGCCATATAAGTAGGGAAAAGTGAAACAGTGAAAAATGAAAAAATTTACATTTATTACAGGCGCGTTATCATTCTCATTAACAGCCTTAGGAATTCTATTTAAAATTAATCATTTCACAGGCGCAGATTTTCTGCTTATTATAGGCATATTTATTTTTTCGATCTTATTCGTACCAAGTGTGACGAAGTACTTATATGATAAAGAAAAATAATCTGTGGACACGCTGCTGGTTTTGACCATCACTGGCCTGTCATTGCAGATTTTTTTATATGTAATATTATCAGGCATTTACGGTGATCCGTTTAGAATGACACAGGCTGGTTAAAAGAGCCGGCCTCTCTACTGAGGCAGGTCAGAAGGTGAAAAATCCTGTTTTTCACCTTCTCACTGAGACCCTGGATTATTACCTGCCTATCCCGAAAACCAGGTCAACCACCGGAAGCAAATGCCATTGCGGCCCGTATGGATATTTCCCGAAACACAGTTTATACCCGGCTTCAAGCCTGAGTGTTTCTTTTTTCGATGTATAAGCAAGTACTCCCTTGTTCTCGAGAAAGTAATTCTTAGGGGTTCCGCAAACAAAGAAATTCTCAAAATTGAGGAGCCATCCGAAACGGGGAATGAATTGCCCCCGGAAATCAATTCCTGCATCGAACTCAGGCTCGTTATAAAATACTGCCATCCTTGGATAAATCACAGGAAGGTCAATCGTGCTCTCAGGATCCAATGGCCCGAATTTAACAGAAAAGGCAATTCCTGTGTGGGCGGTCAACAGGGCTTTTTTAAAAGGGCTGTATGAGACGAGGAACCTGTTATAAACTGCAAACATCTGAGGGATGGTATATTCCGGGGAGATAAGTCCCCCGGTTCCTTTTCTTGAAACAAGCTGCATGAACAGGGTGGGATAAAAGATACCATGTTCGGTCGCTAAAGTAAAACCTGAATATTTGCCCCAACCAACCTTCAGTGTCACCTGGGGCATCAGGAAAAACATCAGAGGATGTGCCGAAAGTTCCAGTCTATCGTTAATGCCATATCTTGAGACCGTAAATAAAGCAAGTTCCCACCTGTGCTTCGGAATGTTACAGGCTGTACCGCCGGTCCAGTAATTCTTTGACGGGGTATCCTGCGAAAACAGTCCGCAGTAAAATAACACCCCAATCAAACAAAGAATAAACTTCTTCATCACTGCTCCTTATTTTGGTAAAATAAAAAGCACACTAACCGGGGCATGATCCGATTGTGTAACTGCATCCTGGTGCGTAACAACGGTATTGGGAGCCCATTGATAATTTGTGAAAAGGTAATCCAGGGTACGGTCCCAGAAATGCTGCGGGCGCGTGGTGTGTGAAAAGAACCTGAACTGGTTTTGCCTGTATACTTCCGTTGGAACGGCACATTGATAACATGAATACAGCGCATCGAGGAAATGTTTCTCAGGCTCATAGTTGCTGCCTTCCTTATGTAAAGGATCATCACCCACACTATGAAATGATTCCCAGGAGCATTTATCCTGCATGCAATAATCGGTGGTATCGGATCCCGGCGGCAGGGTATTCAGGTCCCCTCCTGCGACAAACCATCCTCCGCTACCGCTGATCCTGTCCAGTTCTGATTTGAACCGCGATATATGTTGCTGTTTTATATCATAGCTGGCCGTAGCGGATGCATGTATATTCACAGCATAGAAATTGTGAATATGCGGTATCTCTATCTGCCCTGTAACCATGCAGCATCGTTCATAAAAATAACGGGTCAGCTTGTCCTGGTCATTACGCAATGCCAGTTGTATCCTCTGTGCATTACTGATGGGCCATCGGGAAAGTATGGCATTTTCCTCATCCATCCTTCCGAGGCCGTCACTTGGTATGAACTGGGCTTTCCACTGGGAACCGCAAACCGCATAATTCAGATATGTATGATCAAGCAGCCATTGGAGTTGATCGATATAAGCGGATCGTTTTGATTTCAGATCAACCTCCTGGAGCAGGAGGATGTCGGGTTTCACCTCGTTTATCTTTTCAGCAATGGCTTTAAGGGAATTGTAAACTTCATCAGTGGTAAGATTAACCCTGTCGCCGCATGCATCCCCGAACCACAGTATCCTTGCCGCCCCAAACCGGATATTCCAGGTCATCACACGTACAACCGTGAAGGTATCCGGTACCGCCCTGAGTGAACCGGAGGTATAAAAGGTTGCCCCCTCTGTATCGTCAAAACCTGTGGCCAGGGGTTCGCAGGATGTCGTCAGCAAACAAATAAAAGAAACAATCAGGCTTGAAAAAAGTAAACGTTCGATCTTATTGATAAAAAGTGTTTTCACCATTCATCGTTTTTTGTGACTGCCCGATTTCCTGTATGCAATCTCGCGGTTGGAATATGCCAGTTTGAACGTCGGATCAATCCCGATGGCTTTCGAGTAATCGGCAATTGCATTCTCAAACTGTCCGAGATTATCATATGCTACACCACGGTTATAGTAGGCCTTGGTATACTTCGGGTCAAGCGCTATCGCCCGGGTATAATCGGCTATTGCATTGGCCCATTGCCCCAGGTTTGCAGAGGCAGCACCGCGGTTGTAAAAAGCCCTGGTATATTTCGGGTCAATCTCTATCGCCCGGGTATAATCGGCTAATGCCTTGTCCCACTGTTTTAAGATACCATAAGCAACGCCACGGCTATACCAGGCTTTCGCAAAATTCGGATCAATTCCGATTGCCTTTGAGAAATCTGTAATTGCATTATTCAACTGCCCAAGGTTACCATATGCAACGCCACGGTCCATGTATGCATCCATGTAATTAGGGTCAATCCCGATCGCCCTGGAATAATCAGCTACTGCGCTGTTTAACTGTCCAAGGTTACCATATGCGATGCCACGGTTAGAATAGGCTTGAGCATTATTCGGATTAATTTTGACCGCCATTGAGTAATCCGCAATTGCCTTATCCCATTGCCCGAGACTGCCAAATGCAACTCCACGGCTAATAAGTGCATCGGAATAACCCGGGTCAATTTCTATCGCTTCGGAATAATCGGCTATTGCCTTGTCCCACTGCCCAAGGCTGCCGAATGCAACGCCACGGCTGTACCAGGCTATGGTAAACTTCGGATCAATTCCGATTGCTGTGGTGTAATCAGCAATTTCCTTGTCCCGCTCATCAAGGTTCCTGTATGCATAGCCACGGTTAACAAATGGCCTGGCTTTATGCGGAGATTTTAATGCAACATCACTCCATAGTGTCAGATCATCCTTCCAGATTTTGTTCCTCCCATAGGCAAGGATGGAATTTGATCCAATGATGATTACTAAAATAGCGATTGCAAGGTATTTGTATTTGTTCCAAAGTAAAATGTAAATGCCGGAACTCAGGACCAGGAAAAATCCAAATGAAGGGAGGTAGGTCCTGTGCTCGAAAATAACATCATTGATCGGAATGAAGCCTGATTCGACCGATAACGTAAGAAAAAAGAATAAAATGCCAAAAGAAATAGTCCTGAATTTGTTAAACAGAAATATTGCAAGGATGATCAACGATAACAGTCCCAGGAAACTGAACATTGTTCGTATTTCGAAAAAATTATTCGAGACCGGGTAATCATAATCAAAATTCTGACCGATTGGGAGGAATAAAAGCCGGATGTACCTGACAATTACACTGAATTGGGTGAAAATATAATTAAGAGGTGTAATAGTTTCAGTATTACCGGAAGATGGAGGGATGGGCTTGAACATCCTGGACTGGAAAGTTAAGATTATGATAAAGATCAATCCCAGGATCGCTGCTATTGACAGGATAATGCGATAATCTTTAAAATTTATCGAACGTTTTTTTGTCTGTAAAAAGAATATTTCCAGAAGCAGGATTGCAAACGGAAGCGTGAATGCATTTTCTTTTGTAAGCATTGCCAGAACAGCTGATATCAAAGATCCGGCAAAAAGCATATAGTTTTTTACTGAACTTTTATCTTCAATACGGGCTTTCACATAAAACGCCATGGAAAGAAGATAGAATAAGGTAACCAGGGAGGCTTGCCGTTGCCAGACATAGGTGACGGATTGAGTAGCAAGAGGGTGTGAAACAAACATTAATGCTGTGAACAAGGCAATGATGTTTTTTTGCCTGCCGATCGGGTGATCTTTCATTGCAGGGGTTGATAAAATGAGCATGGTGAGCCACCAAACTGTGCAGGCATTGAACAGGTGGATTACCAGGTTTACCAAATGATAATACCACACATCAAGCTGATTATAATGATAATTAAGGGCGAAAGTAAAAATGCTTAAAGGCCTTGAAGGATAAATACTCCACCAGGATTTTATATCCGACAGGTTACAGATCTTTGGATTATGAACGATAAAAGACAGATCATCAAAATGAAAGGAACATTGAAAAGAATTGGAATAAATAATAACCCCCAGCAGGATGATGATTGCCAATCCACCCAGGTTGGCATACCGGTTCTTTCCTTCCTGTTTTTGGAGCGGCTGATGCGGTTTCCCCGGTCGCTGTTTCGCATTAACTTTTTTGGCTGGTTCTTTTTTCATTCGAAAGATTCTCTTGTTAACAGGCCTCTGATGTTTCTGAATACAGATAGCATTCCGGCGTTTACAATTTACATTAATGATGCGGCCTTAATCACCTGGGAGCATAAATCTCGTATTTCCCGAATTGTTCAACCATCTTATAATTTGTATCAATGAACTTCTGTAAAACAGGGCATGCATAAGAAAACTGCAGCTCTGCCTTATCGTCAAAACCCCATTTCCTGTTATGAATTATCAATTTAGTATGTTTCCTGGTCAGGTCATCGCAAATTGAATTCTGCTTGCTTTCTGATGGCCTTGCCACAACGTCTATCAGGGAGTCAAAATAAGTTGGATTCTTTCTTTGGGTCAGGGCATAGAACGGGGGAGCATACCAGTATGTAACGAAAATATAATCGTTTGATCCCGTATTGGCGTTGATATAACTGATGACTTTATTGGCATTATCCGCATCTTCGGCATTATTGAAATACAGCCTTCCGCTGTCAGATCTCACCTGGTATCTGTAGTTTTTATAAAAGTCATAGTAGTTTTTTAACTGCGCGGGAAATGATAGCAGGGAAAAACAGCATAAGGTGATCAGTGTCGCTGAAATAAATTTATACACGGGATTCTTTAATGATTTGTCCTGCCTCAAACTTTTCCGTATTAACAGTACAACTACAAAAAACAGGGGTGTTGTTGCTGTGGCAAGATGCATCAGATCGGACCTTCCGAAAGCCTTTGGCAGGGAAAATATCCCCCATGCTAAAAAAAATAGTAAAACGGTAAGTTCACGTTTGATGAATTTCTTTTTAAACACATACCAGAAAGCAATAATTATGACTGCAAAGGGAGTGAGGTAGGCCAGGATATCTTTCACAAGGACAAGGATCCCGTAAACCACGCCCCCGTTCACAGGGAAATGACCTGACCTGCCCGCAGCAAGGTAACATTCCCTGACCCGGTTGAAGGCTTCAATACACTCATGCCAGAAGGGAATCTTCATGGACGTTCCATGTGATACGCTGTCGAAAATCACTGCGAAGAACATAGGTTTCCAGATGTCAAAAAGCAGGAAGGTGATTAGCATTAATATTAGAACAATTCCCGATAAATAATACATAATCTCTTTAGCCGTAAAAGCAAGCGGTTTTTTATTATCCCTTGAGTTAAAATATATGGATATACTGAAGGCTACCGCGGCAGGGCCAACTTCATATAATCGGAAGAAAAAGGCCATCCCAACGCTGACCCCGGTTAAAAAGAGATAAAGCACCTTAGGGCTGCCCAAATATTTTAAGTAAAAAAGAATTGCAATCAGCAGGAAGAGAAAATCCAGGTGATCATATGCCGGCCCGCAATAATACCTGATGCTGCCATCATAATAAACCATAAATGAGAGTATGATCGCATAAACAATACTCCCTGTCAATTGTCTTCCGACTTTGAATGTGAGCAGGCCGCATATTGATGAGAAGAAAATGGAAAATACGAGCACCATGTTTATATTCACGCTAAATAAAGCATAAATCATGGCAGGAAAAAGAACTTCACCCGGTGAAAATAAAAGCCAGAAGTCCCGGTAAGGTAAATCGCCATGAATAACCCTTAAAGGATTATTGAGATACTCGGCCATATCGCCTTCCATAGTTCCTGATCTCATCGTCAGGAAAGGAAGGATGAAAAACAGGAAAAAAACTGCTGCAGCTGCGATTCCTGGGTTTATATTTTCAATATACCTGATAATACGGTTTGAACTCTGGCTGTCGTGATTCATCTGGTGATAAACTATGTTTTGACTTAGTTTGAAAGCATTTTAGAATGTAAAGGTATTGAATTTGAATAATTGTAATGCCTGAGCGGCACGCTGATATTACAGACCACTTACTCTTCAATGTTTTCATTACAATGAGGGTTTTAACCATACTCCTGTTTATAAGTTCTGCACGAAATAATTCATCGGGAGCCTGTATTAACTTTACTTTGCAGTTGTAATGACGCAATTTTTCATTCCTGCGGCAGTGGTATTCTCTTTTCTTATCCTGGTCATTCCGGGAAAGGTGAGATATTTATATACCCTCGCGCTTACCTTCTTTGTCATTGTATTTACCTCAATACCGGCCCTCGCTCAATTCATTACCGGCCTGCCGGTTACAGGCATGGTATCAGGCAACACCTCATTTGAATCTCTGCCTTTCACCTGGATATTCAAAGGTTTTCTGGGAGAACTGAGGTTTACAATCGACTCCCTTTCGGCCTTTTTCATACTGGTAACGAATTTTACCGTGCTTACTGGTCTGCTGTATTCAAAAGGCTACATGAAATCCTATAAGGATACTAAGAACTCAGCCCAGTTTGCCCTGCATTATTTCAGCTATATATGGCTCTATCTTTCGATGCTGGCGGTACTTACACTCCGCGACGGGCTTGCCTTCCTGATCGCCTGGGAGCTGATGGCCGTTTCGTCATTCATGCTGATCCTGTTCGAAGCAGAAAAACGCACCACCCTGAAGATCGCCGTCAACTATCTTATCCAGATGCATATCGGGTTTATCCTTGTCCTTCTTGCCCTGCTCATCACCGGGTCCGATACAGGAAACATGAGTTTTGACGCTCTTCCCGCCTATTTCGCCACCCATAATAATGCAGGGCTCTTTTTTCTGTTCTTCTCAGGTTTTGCGATCAAAGCCGGGTTTATTCCTTTTCATACCTGGCTGCCCGAAGCGCATCCTGCAGCACCTTCACACGTATCAGGGGTCATGAGTGGCGTTATGATCAAAATGGGGATCTACGGTATCATCCGTGTATTGGTTTGTGTTCAGTCGGATCTTTTTCTTATCGGGTGGATCATTTTAGTCGTCTCGGCCGTCTCAGGACTGCTGGGCGTTATGCTGGCAATTACCCAGCATGACCTGAAGAAACTTCTCGCTTATCACAGTATTGAAAATATAGGGATCATAGGCATGGGCATCGGTCTAGGGACCATAGGTTTAGGATTGCATAACCCCTTGCTTGCCACTCTTGGTTTCGCAGGCGGGTTATTGCATGTGCTCAACCATTCACTTTTCAAATCACTTTTGTTCTTTACTTCCGGTTCGGTATACCAGGCATTTCACACCCGCGACCTGGACAGTCTCGGAGGAGTGATCCATAAAATGCCCCATACCGCAGGGTTATTCCTTACCGGGGCAATCGCAATTTGCGGATTACCCCCCCTCAATGGATTTATTTCAGAGTTTCTTATTTACTTTGGCTTTTTTACAGGTTTATCCTACGGCAGCGTATACCTGTCAATCACCTTGCTGCTGGCCATAATTTCCCTGACCCTCATCGGGGGCCTTGCCATTTTCTGTTTCACAAAAGCATTTGGGGTGGTCTTCCTCGGAACCCCGCGAAGTGAAATAAAACATCCGGTGACTGAAGCTGCAGCCGGCATGCTGTTTCCCCAATATCTGATTGCCGGCTTCATCTTTGTTATAGGCTTCATGCCGATGATATTCCTGAACCCTTTATTTAACCTGATTTCCATAGAGTTTCACCTGCATACTATTCAATTATCACCAGCGCTTACAGGTATTTTCACAAAGATCCCCCTCTTTGGGATCATCCTTATCATCCTTGTAAGCTTAATTCTCATCCTCAGGCAACAGCTCCACAAATCCCGCAAACCTGAATACGGCCCTACCTGGGGCTGCGGTTCGCCATACATCAGCTCCAATCAGCAGTATACCGGGACCTCCTATGCCGATAATTTTATTGATCTTGCCCAACCTGTGCTGGGAACCAGGAAAGAATTCACTGGCATTAAAGAGGAGGAGATCTTCCCAGGGAAGAAGTCCTTCGGCATGCATCCAAATGATATTTTTAACTCCGCTCTCGGCCGTTTGAATGATGTTGGAATGAGCATACTAAAAAAGCTAGCCAGGCTGCAAACCGGGAATATCAGGCATTATATATTATACGCTTTCATTTTTATATTAGTTATACTCACCCTGTTATACCTTAAGATCCTGTGATCGCTGCCGTTCTGGCCATACTATCCGCTGTGTTTTTCCCGGGGATCATCCTCAGGGTTAAAAGCATTGCCAGTGGTAGAAAAGGCCCGGGCATACTTCAGCCCTGGAAGAATATTTTTCTGCTGTTCCGAAAGAGCAGTGTCTTCAGCACCACTACCAGCTTTATTTTCAGGCTGGCGCCGGCGTTTTACCTGGCCACTATCATCTGTGCGTTGCTGATTCTGCCTTTCCCAGGATTGCCTTCTGTTCTCGGTTTCAGCGGGGACTTCATCCTTTTTGCTTACCTCCTCGCTCTTGGAAAACTGATGTTCATCATTGCAGCCCTCGATACCGGCAGCAGTTTTGAAGGTATGGGAGCAAATCGTGAAGCGCTGTATTCCATGCTTACCGAGCCGGCCTTTTTCATACTGTTCGGGACCTTAGCCATGCTTTCCGGCCATCTTTCAATGCAGGATATATTCTCGGGTTTTAGTTTTTCAGGAGAATTTTCCCTGATTGCAGGAGCCATCTCCGTTTACATTCTCGTTCAGATTGCGATGATTGAGAACAGCCGCATGCCTGTCGATGATCCTAAAACCCATCTTGAACTGACCATGGTCCATGAAGTGATGATCCTTGATTACAGCGGGGTGGACCTTGCACTGATACAAACCGGGACAAACCTTAAATTCGGTCTTTACGGCGGGCTGATCGCTAATTTATTTTTACCTGTTAACGGCGGATGGCTGATTCCCAATGTGATCCTTTTCCTCCTTGTACAGGCAGGATTCGCTGCTGTTATCGGGCTCATGGAATCATTCCGGGCCAGGAAAAAACTGGCAAAAAATCCCCAGTTCATCGTGACCCTCAGTTCAATTGCACTATTGGCCTTTTTAGTTGTGCTCCTGCTAACCCGAAACCTCATCCGCTGATATGACCAATATGCTTATCATCGTTTTTGCCATCTCCCTGATATACCTCAGTGTCACGGAGAGGTTCAGGATCTACGCAGGCCTGGTGGGGCTCCAGGGACTGTTGCTTTTCGGTCTGTCGTTCCTGCAGCTTGACAGGATTACCCTTGCAACGGTGTTATTCGTCGCTATTGAAACGCTTCTGTTCAAAGTCATCGTAGTTCCATTCCTTCTGTTCCGCATCATCAACAGGACGGGGGTGGCAAGGGTGCATGAAAAAGCCCTTCCTTCTTTCTATTCCCTGCTTTTTGTAAGCCTTGGCCTGCTTCTGAGCGTCATTGTAGCATTTTCGATGAATACTACCCCATACAACCTGATGTTTTTCATAGTTTCATTTTTTGCCGTGTATACCGGGCTATTCCTCATCATCTCGCATCGTAAGATATTCTCTCACCTGGTCGGCTTCCTTGTGATTGAAAATGCAGTGCTGCTGCTTTCCCTTGCTATTGGAAGCGAGATCCCCATGCTGCTTAATATGGGAATACTGCTGGATATCTTTGTAAGCGTGCTCATACTGGGGATCTTCGTAATGCGCCTCAGGCAGCATATTGATGATTTAACGATACTGAAAGATGATTAGAAAACGTGATGGGCGTAATGAAGTATTCGCAATTCAAAATTCGTTAATCGTGTATTCGATTATTCGGGCTCTAAATTTAATGCATGTTTAATCCCTCCTCCATATTCATCCTCTTTTTCGCCACCTCCCTGGCGCTGGGCCTTCTTATCGGCCTGATCCATTCCAAGCCACTGGCCAGAATACTGACCTCATTGTATACCATTGTTCACATCGCATTTACGGTATTCTGCTGGATGCACAAGGGCGAGACCGTGCTGGATTACTTTACTTTTGATCCTCTTGGACTGGTCCTTCTTTCGGTTTTGTCCATCCTCACCATCACCACTGTTTTTCACGGTTTCATCTACGTTCGCAATGATCCTCCCAGGACCTATGCGATCTATCACGCAGCCTTGATTGCCCTGATAGCTTCAATGACCGGGGCATACCTTGCCAACGGAATGACCATGGTATGGATTTTCGTTGAGGCCACAACCCTTGCTGTAGCAGCTCTTATCTACCATGACCGCAGCGCGATCGCGCTTGAAGCTACCTGGAAGTATGTGTTTGTATGTTCGGTTGGCATTGCCCTGGCATATATCGGGATACTTTTCCTGGGATTCACGACCAGGGATGCCAGACTGTTGCACCTGTCGTTTTCTTCCATC
>Ga0316226_1000570_pt1 | contig 47728 bp, 36 predicted proteins | sample TBH18017metaG_FD_206009 | JGI IMG/M metagenome (GOLD analysis project Ga0316226, IMG submission 206009) | Freshwater microbial communities from Trout Bog Lake, Wisconsin, USA - TBH18017 | ecosystem: Environmental > Aquatic > Freshwater > Lake > Hypolimnion/Profundal zone | place: USA: Wisconsin...
TTTCGAGATGATGTATCTCGTGGCCTGCGGATATCTGGGTGCGTATCCTGGCTGCGCCCTGGGGCACGACCGGGAAAAAGAAACCTATCGCATATATACCTTCATTGTAGAGTTCTTTCGAAACATCCTGCGAAAGCTTGGCGTTGAACAGCATCACCGGCACTATGGGAGTGTCGCCGTCCTTGATGATAAGGCCTGCTTCGGTAAGACCCTTGCGCCAGAATTCGGTATTCTTTTCGAGTTTATCGCGACGCTCGGTGGTGGCCGAAAGAATCTCCAGGACCTTGATAACACCTGCAACAACAGGGGGTGCGATGGTGTTCGAGAACAGGTACGGACGGGCTTTTTGACGGCACATCTCAACAAGTTCCTTACGTCCCGAAACGCATCCGCCGGATGCTCCGCCAAGGCCTTTTCCGAAAGTGGTGGTGATGATATCCATCTTGCCCATAACCCCGCATTTTTCATGCGTGCCGCGTCCTGTCTTGCCTATGAACCCGCTGGAATGGGATTCGTCGCAGAACAGCATGGCATCGTATTTTTCGCATAACTCAACCATCTGGTCAAGCTTTGCGGTGTCGCCGTCCATCGAAAAAACACCATCGGTGATGACCATCTTCTGGCGCTTATCGCTGTGAAGCTGCAGTTTTTCTTCAAGATGCCCCATGTCGGAATGCTTGAAAGTATCGTGCATAGCGCTGCAGAGACGAATCCCGTCGATGATGGAAGCATGCACGAGACGATCGGAGATCATCACGTCATCCTTGGTCAGGACGGCTTCGAATACACCTGCATTGGCATCCATACACGAAGGAAAGAGGATAGTGTCCTCGGTCCCGAGGAATTCAGTCACCATTTTTTCCAGTTTCTTGTGGATGTCCTGGGTGCCACAGATGAAACGTACCGAAGACATGCCGTAACCATGGGAGTCAAGCCCTGCGTGAGCGGCTTTGACCACTTCGGGATGGCTGGATAATCCAAGGTAATTGTTTGCACAGATGTTGATGACCTTTTTCAGGGCAGCGCCTTCGGGAAATTCCACTACAATGTCGGCTGCCTGTGCTGAATGGATATAACGTTCCTGTTTGAACAGTCCGGCGTCTTTCATTCCAGTAAGGATGTCGGAGTACATCCCGCGGGTTTTATCAGTATAAGCCATAAGACCTCCTTTTATTTGGTGAATTCCAGTACCAGTGTGCAGATCTTGTTCACCGAGTCAAAAGCCTCGGGTGTGGCTTTATCATCCGGTATGGAGATCTTGTATTTGTTCTCGAGGAACCTTTTGAGCGATACCATCGAGAAGCTGTCGACAATCCCGCCGGAGATCAGGGGGGTGTCGTAGGTGACTTCGGTATCATCCTCAACGTATTCATTGACTACGTAAGTTCGTACAATTTCTTTCATGTCTTCCATGGTGTGTTCTCCTTTTTAGGTTTTCTGATTGATTATTTACTGTTTATCTGTCGTATGTTTTTTTGTGATGCATTTTAAATAGCGAAATGGCGAAAAGCGAAATAGCGAAATAAATTCGGAAATCAAAATTCGTTATTCGAGTATTCGATTATTCATTCAATATTCGTCATTCGTTATTCGTTATTCGAAACAACCTTTAATCGTTTTCCAGCGTGCTCGTATCACCGATCTCCTCTCCCCACTCCTTTGCATGGAGTATCCTGCGCATGATCTTTCCGCTGCGGGTTTTCGGCAGGGTGTCGATGAACTCGATCTCCTGCGGCATGGCGAGGGGTGAGAGTTTTTTGCGCACGAAATTCATGATCTCGAGGTCGAGGTCCTTGCTTGCCACGAAGCCTGGTTTCAGGGTCACGAAAGCTTTCACAACCTCCATGTTCACGAAGTCAGGTTTCGATACTACTGCCGATTCGGCTACCGCCGGATGTTCGAGAAGGGCTGACTCTACTTCAAAGGGGCTTACAAGGTGGCCTCCGGTGTTGATCACATCGTCGTCGCGGCCCACGAACCAGAAATACCCCTCGGGATCTATGCTTGAACGGTCACCGGGCAGGTACCATCCGTTCCTGAATTTTTTCTTGTAGGTTTCTTCATTGCGCCAGTAAGTGCGCATCATCGAAGGCCAGCCTGGTTTGAGGGCGATAAGGCCGATTTTACCCGGGCCGTCGAAAGGTTCGTAGGTATCGGCATCAATCACCGTGGCAGTAATCCCGGGAAAAGGTTTGCCCATGGAGCCGGGCTTTATTTTCATTCCCGGATAATTGCTGATCATGATGCTGCCTGTCTCGGTCTGCCAGTAAGTGTCAAGGAATGCTTTCCCGAATACTTTCTCGCTCCAGATCACGGCTTCGCTGTTCAGCGGTTCGCCTACCGATGCAAGGTGCCTTAGCGACGAAAGGTCGAACTTTTTGATCACCTCATCCCCTGCTTTCATCAGGCTGCGGATGGCGGTAGGCGCTGAATACCACATGGTGATTTTGTGCTTTTCGATGAACCTGTACCAGTTTTCGGCCGAAAAACCTGCATCAAGGACGCATTGGGTCACCCCGTTGCTGAATGCGCCAATGATACCGTATGATGTGCCTGTAACCCAACCTGGGTCAGCAGTGCACCAATAGATATCGCTGTCCTTTAGGTCAAGCACCCACTTGGCCGTCAGGTACTGCGAGATCAGGCTGTAATGAACATGCTTGACGCCTTTTGGCTGTCCCGTGGTGCCTGAAGTATAATGAAGTACCGAAGGTGATTCGGCCTTTGTAGGATAAATGTCAAAATTCTCAGGTTTCGGAGCGTTGTCCATGTCAAAGGCAACTTCCCTCTCACCCAATGGTTTCGCAGGATCAGCATCCACAATAATGATATGCTTCAGAAAAGGCATCTTGTCGAGGATCTTTCTCAGCTTGGGCGCATGTTTGCGCTGTGTGATAACGGCCGTAGTCTGGGCATTGTCGAGACGTACGATAAGTGACTCGTCACCGAATGCTGAAAACAGCGGCTGAACAATTGCACCGATCTTAAGTACACCGAGGAAGCCGATGTAAAGTTCCGGGATCTTGTCCATGAACAGGCAAACCCTGTCTTCGGGCTGTATGCCTAGGTTGCGAAGAAACTGACCCACCCCGTTGGAGGTCAGGCGAAGTTCGTTGTAGGTGTAACGTTTTTCCTGTCCCTGGGATCCTTCCCAGATCAGGGCCGGCTTGTTTCCTTTTCCAAGCTCGCAGATGCGGTCGGAGCAGTACCAGCCTATGTTGATCACGTTACCGGGCTGGTAATCAAGCTCTTTTTCAGAGATGCTCCAATCGAAAGATTTTATCCTTTCGTCGTAGGAAATAATGTTGAACATGAGTTTTAGAGGGTTTTGGTGGTTAATACTTAAGTTCAGGTAGCGAGAAGTGAGGTAGTGAGGGAGCGAAATTATTGGATAGAAAGTTTCGCTACCTGTTTCGCTTCTCGCTTCTCGCTACTTCGCTACCTTGTTTATTTTAAAGTCAATGTTCGATAATAACAATAGCGGTTGTTAACTCCTTAACATGCGATAAAGATACATGAATTTTTGAAAATCCCTCTTTTTCTGCTAATTCTTTTGCCTTGCCACTCAACCTTATATGGGGCTGGCCAAGTTCATCGTGGTAGATGTCAATGTCGGCAAACCTAATGCCGAACCTCCAGCCCGTATCTATGGCTTTCATCAGCGCTTCCTTGGCCGAAAAACGAGCTGCGTAATGCTGGTATTTGTTCCTGTTTTTTGATTCGCAGTATGCGATCTCACCCTCTGTGAAGATCTTGTCGCGGAAACCTATGTCACGCTCCATCACTTTCTGGATGCGCGCACATTCTATGATATCGACTCCGGTTCCGTAGATCAAATTGCTCCGAGTTGTTTACCGACTTTCCTGAACTTATCGAGGGCAAACCCTATCTGCTCAAGTGAATGGGCGGCGCTTATCTGCACCCTGATGCGGGACTTTCCCCTGGGGACTACCGGATAATAAAATCCGATTACATAAATACCTTCTTCAAGCAATGCATTGGCAAACTCCTGGGATAACTTCGCATCATTCGGCAAATGCCCGAACAACACCGGGACTATGGGGTGGATGCCGTCGACAATCCTGAATCCTGCATCCTGCATTCCCTTCCTGAACAACTGGGTGTTTTCGAATAGCTTGTCTCTCAATGAAGTGGTTTCCGAAAGCATCTTGAGCACCTCCAGTGTTGCTCCTGTGATCGCGGGTGCCAGCGTATTTGAAAAGAGGTAAGGGCGTGAACGCTGTCTCAGCAGTTCTATGATCTCTTTTTTGGCTGAAATGCATCCGCCGGAAGCGCCTCCCAGGGCCTTCCCAAAGGTGGTGGAAATGATATCCACCCTTCCCTGGGCATTACAGTGTTCGATGGTACCTCTTCCTGTTTTTCCTACAAATCCCGTTGCATGCGAATCGTCAACCATCACCAGGGCATCATATTTCTCAGCCAGGTCGCAGATCTTATCTACTTTGGCGATAATGCCATCCATCGAAAACACACCATCGGTGACAATGAGTTTAAATCTTGCTTCACTTGCATCCTGGAGGACTTCCTCCAGGTCATCCATATCATTGTTTTTGTACCTGAACCTCTGTGCTTTGCAAAGCCTTACCCCATCGATGATCGAGGCATGGTTTAGTTCGTCACTGATGATCGCGTCCTGCTCCCCGAGAAGGGGTTCGAACACTCCGCCATTTGCATCGAATGCTGAGGAATACAGAATCGTATCTTCCATCCCCAGGAACTCACTCAGCTTGGCTTCCAGGTCCTTATGAATCTTCTGCGTCCCGCATATAAAACGAACGCTCGACATGCCGTAGCCATACCTGAAGAATGTCATATTGGCACCGGCCATGGTCCTGGGGTCGTTCGACAATCCAAGGTAGTTGTTGGCACAAAGGTTAAGTACCTTGCGGCCATTGGTCATGATCTCAACTCCCTGGGGTGTCGTGATGATCCTTTCGGTCTTGTAAAGGCCGTCGTTTACAATACTGTCAAGCTGCTTCTGCAGATGCTGTTGAAATTTACCGTACATGAGTAAAAAATAGCGGGTTTAGAGGTTTCAAAATTAATTAAAAAAATCATCGGATGGTTCTCAGGTTTAAGGACCTGAGCTTAGGAAAAATTTTAGAGGCGACGATCACTACCAGCAGTGTCATCCCACCTCCGAAGATAACCGATGGGATCAGCCCCATGAGCTTTGCGGCAAGTCCCGATTCGAACGAGCCTATCTCGTTTGAAGACCCTATGAAAATGGAGTTTACTGAAGCCACCCTTCCTCTCATAGAATCGGGGGTCACGAGTTGCATGGTGGTCGCCCTGATGATCACGCTGATGTTGTCGAACATCCCGCTCATCATCAGAAGCCCGAAAGAAAGGTAAAAATTCCTTGAAAGGGCAAAGAGTATTATTGACAAACCAAATCCTGCAACGCTGAAATACAGGTATTTTCCGGCTTTGACCATGGGAGGCCTGTAGGCCAGGATGGTTCCCATAATCACAGCTCCCATCATGGGGGCCGATCTCAGGAATCCCAATCCTTCAGGCCCAACTTTGAGCACTTCAGCAGCAAAAACAGGAAGCATGGCAACTGCTCCTCCGAACAACACCCCGAACATATCCAGCGACATAGCCCCGAGAAGGATCTGGTTTTTAAGGACGAACTTCAGCCCTCCTGATAAGCGGTGAAGCAGAGTCTCGCCTTTTTCATAGACCGGCGCCGGCCTGTTCTTCACGAACATCAGCAGTATAAAAGAAAGGAAGAGAAAAAGAAGCACACTAAGGTAGGCAGCCCTCACTCCGAGGAAGCCGTAAACTATCCCTCCTATTGCAGGTCCTGTAATCGCGCCTATATGCCAGATGGTCGAATTCCAGGTTGATGAATTGGTGTAAAGATGGCGGGGCACAAGCTGTGCCATTAAAGCGATGATTGCAGGGTAGAGATAAGCCCTGGCAACACCTGAAACAGCTACGACAAAATAAATGGGGATCACTCCCACCTTTTTCAGGATGCCGAGGGAAGGCACAGTAAAAAGGAAGAGCGCAAGAGTCCCGCAAAGGAAGAGAAGCATGAACCAGGTGATGATGCTTTTCCGGTTGTACTTGTCGGCTGCATTGCCTGCAAACAAGGCCGAAGCTATATTTGGCAAAGCTTCTGCCAGCCCGATGAGACCGAGCGCCAGGGGATCTTTGGTGATCTGGTAAACCTGCCATCCCACGATGATGCTTTGCATCTGGAAGGCAATGGTGGCAAAAAAACGGAAACTAAGAAAAAGACGGAAATCCCTTACGCGCAAAACTGCGTACGCATCGTGTTTTTCGGGATTATTATCCAATGGCCTATTCTTCGTCTGACTCCTGGTCTTCGTATGCTTTCAGCAGCTTATCCTGTACATCGGAAGGTACCTGGGCATACTCTGCAAATTTCATGGAATAGGTAGCGCGTCCGCTGGTTATTGAACTGAGCGAAGTTGAATACCTGTTCAGTTCGGCTAACGGCACTCTCGCTATAATCTTCTGGAATCCAGCTTCACTGTCCATCCCCATGATGATGGCCCTGCGTCCCTGGAGGTCGGTCATGACTTCACCCATTTTATCCTCGGGAACCAGCACTTCCACATCGTAGATAGGTTCAAGGATCTTAGGTCCTGCATTCTTGAATGCTTCCCTGAATGCATTACGGCCAGCAAGCTTGAAAGAGATTTCATTTGAATCAACCGGGTGCATCTTGCCGTCGTACACGTTGAAAACGATGTCGCGTGCATAGGAACCTGTGAGAGGGCCTTCTTCCATCTTGGCCATGACACCCTTAAGGATGGCCGGCATAAAACGTGCATCGATGGCGCCGCCAACGATACAGTTGTTCATCACGAGCTTGCCGCCCCATTCGAGTTCTATGGGATCCCTGCCGCGGATAGGGAATTCGGTCTGGTCGGCCATCCCTTCCTTGTAAGGCTGTATCATCATATGAACTTCACCGAACTGACCTGAACCTCCCGATTGTTTCTTGTGCCGATACATGGACTTGGCCGATTTGGTGATAGTTTCACGGTAAGGAATGCGGGGTGCGAGATACTCGATGGGAATTTTTTCGAGATTTTCGATGATCCACTTTGCAAAATTCAGCTGAAGTTCCCCCTGTCCCTGAAAGATGAGCTGCTTCAGCTCCCTTGAGTATTCGAACAGAAGGGTGGGGTCCATCCTTGCCATTTCGTTGATGACGGCCCCGAGCTTTTCATCATCATTGGCGCTTTTTGCCTTTACCGCAACCCTGAATTTCGGTTCAGGATAAATGGTAGGTTCAATGATGTCGTCGGCATTCTTGAGAGAATTCAGGGTGTTGCCAGTATGAACGTTCTTCAGTTTGATGGTTGCGCCTATATCGCCCGGCATGAACTTTTCAACCTTTTCGCGGTTCTTCCCGTTTACGACAAACAGCTGTGAGATCCTCTCCTTGCTGTGGTTGCGGCTGGGGTTGATCATATCCTGTGCTTCGACGATCTCGCCTGAGTATACCTTGAAATATGAGATCTCACCGATATGAGCTTCGATTGATGTTTTAAATACAAAAAGTGAAGTAGGATCACTGGATTTAAAACTCAGCTGTTTTCCTTCGGTGGTCTTTGCACCGGGCATTTCGTTGGGAGCAGGAACTGCGCCTGCAACAAATTCAAGTAGTCTGCCAACGCCCATGTTCTGCTTTGCACAAATACAAAGCACCGGGAACATGCTGCGTGAAACCAGGCCGATCTTCATAGCTTTATTGATCTGCTCTTCACTGAGGGTTCCTTTTTCGAAAAATTCTTCCATCAGTTTCTCGTCCTTTGATGCAAGCTCTTCAATTAATGCTGCCTGCATTTCTTCGGCCTTGTCTTTTTCGTCGGCAGGGATGTCGGTGATCTCGGGCTTTCCGCCGCCAGCCGGGTATTTGAACATCTTCATCTTAAGAAGGTCGATGAAGGAGTTGAACCCTAAACCGGCGTTTACGGGGTACTGCACAGCGGTGACATTGCTGCCGAACCTGGCTTTCAGGTTACGCATGGTCTCGTCGTAATTGGCGTGTTCGAGGTCGAGATGGTTCATTGCAAAGATTATGGGCTTTTCTGCCTTTGCAGCCCAGCGCCAGGTGATATCCGTGCCTACTTCAACTCCGTTCTGCGCATTGACAACCATTATTGCAGTATCGGCAACGCGAAGGCTCCCAATAACCTCTCCTATGAAATCATCAAAACCAGGAGCATCCAGTATGTTGATCTTCTTGTTATCATAAAGTGTATACAACAGCGAAGCGCTCACCGAAGCCTGGCGCTCCAGCTCTATCGGGCGGTAATCCGAAATAGTGTTCTTGTCATCGACTGTCCCGCGGCGGTTGATTATCCCGCCTTCAAATACCATCGCTTCAGCTAAACTGGTCTTTCCTGTTTTCGTGCCTCCTATGAGCACGATGTTACGGATCTCATTGGTCTGGTAAACCTTCATGTTACTAGTATTATTCTGTTTTTATGATGAAAATGTTAATTTTCAGAAAGGGGATGCAAAGTTATAAATAAGGTTGGAATAATCAAAGACACAGTGATATATAAATAGCGCGGTAGCGAGAAGCGAGGTGGCGAAATTAATGTGAATCCTTCATTGTGACTGACTGCGGATGATGAAATCCCCTGGCCTGTCAGACTTCGGCTTTGATCGCGTTCCAGCGATCTTTGCTCATCTTTGATCCTATGAATTCTATTACGTTGCCGGATAGCAAAGCCCCATAATTCCCGCAGGTTTCCAATGACTTTCCCTGCGACAGTCCGTAAAGGAAACCGCTGGCATACAGGTCGCCTGCGCCTGTGGTATCTACCGGCTGAACATCGATGACGCCAATATCCCAGGAAGCTTCCCCGCTTTTGATCATAGAGCCCTTGCTCCCGATCTTCACCACAGCTATTTTTACTTTGGATGCGATCTCATCGAGGGCCTGGCGGGGTTCCATCCCTGTGAGTGCTTTGGCCTCTTCCTCATTTGCAAAAACGATATCAATATATTTTGTGATAATCTCGTTCAGGAAATCCCTGTTGGCTTCAACAACATTATAACTGCATAAATCAATGGCCGTCATAAGGCCTGCAGCCCTGGCTTTTTCAGCTACCGTCCGCACCAGCTGGTGGTCTTGAACAAGGAACCCTTCTATGAGAACATAGTTGTAATCGCTGTACCTGAAATTATTGACGAACTCCATGGAAAACTCGGCCGAGGCCCCCAGATGGGTGGCAAAGGTTCTTTCAAAATCGGGGGTTACCAGCGCAACAACCCTTCCTGTTTCATTTTTTGTGTGGACCATGTGCAGGTCAACGCCGGCATTCACCATATCCCTTACGAAAGCCCCGCCGAACTCATCCTCTCCCACCACACCGATGAATCCGCTCTTCGCCCCAAGCATGCCCAGTCCATGTATCGTATTCGCAGTGGATCCCCCTGCTGAGTTCGACTTCTCGAAAGCCTTCACCCTGTCGAGCACAAGGTTCGACCTTGTCTTATCTACAAGCTGCATGCTTCCTTTTGGAAGATCCAGTTCACTGAGAATCTGATCGTTATCAATCTTTACCATAATGTCCACCAGGGCGTTACCGATTCCCAAAATCTTTTTCATAAAAATATCAGAATTATATTTCAATTAATGGAGAAGCGAAATTTCGCTACCTCACTTCTCGCTACCTCGCTACTTTCTTTGCAAAAGTATACAATTTCCTCTCATTTCTCCACACTTACTAATTCCCCCTCTCGCCAACGCAACCAAATTCAGGCACTTCCGTATAACCAAGAAAAAACAGCCATGAAAACACTGCGATTTCTGATGTTCGCCATTCTGTTTACGGCATTTTCAGTGGAGAGTTACGCACTTATCGACGATTGTCCCTGTCGCAGAAAGGTTGTGAAGAAGGTTGTTAAGGTAAAGACCGTAGTATATAAGGCCCCGACAAACAGGTTTACTATTTTCACTGAAATTCCTTATGTTCCGGAAGATTTCGGATGCCGAAGGCCAAGCATCCAGCAGGTAACCTGTTACCAGCTCAAAGTCATGCCGAACCCTGTCCAGAAAGAACTGAACGTGATCTCCTATATTGAATATTCAGGCCCCGTCAAAATAGAGCTCTATACCTGCGAAGGTAAACTCATCACCACCCTGATGAACGAATATTGGGAAAGTGGTACGAATGTCCGCAGTTTCAACCTTGAAGGCAAAGTGAAACGCGGGATCGCCTATGTGAAGCTTACCGCAGGCGGCGAGGTTCGCCAGGTCGAAAAGATCTTCATTCTCTGATAAATCCTTCAACAAAAAGCTAAAACCGGCGCTTGGCATTAAGCGCCGGTTTTTTTATGCTCCTCATTGACTACACCTTACCGATTCTAAGAAAATTCCTCCCGATCATGTAATATTTTCCATAATTTCACGTCTTAATTAGACTGATTCAAAATTGTTAACAGGATCCTGGAATGCTAAACTACAGGGATATTATGATTCGTACAACATTATTAATCATTGGTTTATCGATATTCTGGCTGGGCGGATGCAGCCAGGGGAATAAAACCGTTGAAAATCAAAGCAAAGGAAAGATGGAATTTAAAAAACTTACAACCGAAGAGGAATATGTGATAGTGAACAAGGGGACGGAACGGCCATTCAGCGGGAAGTATGAACATTTCTCGGAAAAAGGAACTTATGTGTGCAAGCGTTGCGGATCTCCGCTTTACCATTCAGAAGATAAATTCGATGCGGGCTGCGGCTGGCCGAGTTTTGATGATGAGATACCGGGAGCCGTAAAAAAGCATATTGATGCCGATGGCATGAGAACCGAGATACTTTGTGCACATTGCGGGGCTCACCTGGGTCATGTCTTTACAGGTGAGGGGCTTACACCTAAAAATACCCGGCATTGCGTGAATTCAATTTCCATGGATTTCATTCCTGCGAAAGCCCAGGCCAGATCGGATACCGCGATCTTTGCAGGAGGCTGTTTCTGGGGAGTTGAGTACTTTATGAAGAAAGCCAAAGGGGTGATCAGCACAAGTGCAGGTTATACAGGAGGGCATACCGATAATCCCACCTACAAACAGGTATGTGCCGGCAATACAGGACATTATGAGGCTATAGAAGTTGTTTTCGATCCATCTAAAACCACTTATGAAGAAGTAACGAAATTGTTTTTCGAGATCCACGACCCTACCCAGTGGAACCACCAGGGGCCTGACTGGGGTGAGCAATATCGTTCAGCAGTATTTTATCGTAATGAAGACCAGAAACATATCACCGAAAAACTGGTCGCCCAGCTTAAAGTAAAAGGATACACCGTGGTTACCGAAGTCAAACCGGCGGCTAAGTTCTGGAAGGCCGAAGACTATCATCAGGATTATTACAATCACAAAGGCAGCGAACCTTATTGCCATGGATTTGTACAAAGGTTCTGATTGCTCTGGGATTTACTGCATTCCCTTTTCTGACCAGGAGTAATTTTTCAGGATTATTTGATTACCGCCATCTGTTTTGTGAAAACGCTTTTCCCTGCAAGCAGGCGGTATTGATAAATGCCCGGTGTAAAATCCGAAGCAGATATATCAACACGGTATTGACCAGCTTCCATTTCTTTGTCTGCCAGAGTTTTAACAGTTCTGCCCATAAGGTCGAAAATAACCAGGCATACCTTTGACTTTTCAGTAATGGTAAAGGATATAACACTGGACTCCCCGAATGGATTCGGGACATTCTGACCAAGTGTGGCAATAGCGGCAGAATGGTCAGCTATCCCCACCGTGCATTGATCGTTACACAATGAGTAACACACCACAGGTAATACCGAGTCGGTGGCAGGAGCGAGCAGGAAACGGTTGAAATTATCCGGGCCTGCATAATACCCGCATTCCTTGGGGACTCGTTCTTCATCTGGTATGTTTGCGCCGTTGACAAATTTGTATTGAACAAAATCATTTATCCCAAGGGGTTGAACGACCTGGTAAAAAGACCCGCCATCAACCTGAGCCAGTTGCGTGACTGCTGGATTCCAGCTGTTAAAAGTACCTGCCAAATGCACCCCGTCAGGGGAGATGCTTTGCCAGGCCATACTAACCCTGAATGTAATATTGACTTTTGGAGGACAGGAATCACAACGGGAAAAGCAAACCAGTTTCAATATGGTATCCTGGAACGGGACATACAGGAAGCGGTTGTAACTTCCGTATCCGTTTGGCACACCGCATTCAGCCGGAACATTTTCATCACCTATAGTCCAGGAAATACCATTAAGAAATTTGTATTGCTCCATATTACCAGCTTCACATGGAACGGTCAGCTCGTATATGTTGTTTCCGGCCGGCAACATTTCAAGACTATCGGTCTTCCAGTTGCAGAATGTTCCGGGGAGATGGATTCCGTCGGGCGAAACCACGCGCTCCGACATATCAACCCTGAAAGTAACATTTACAAAAGATGATTTCTTACTGCTCAACGCTTCCTGGGCATATATGGTTGTTGTAAGTGAAAAGACCATGACCAGGGCGGAAAAGATTTGTCCGGTTTTTTGAAGTACATTTGTTTTCATGGCGTGATGTTGTTGATAATCAGTGTAAAATTACATCACGCTTAGGGCGGGCCAAAATTGGTTTTCACAAGATGCAGCGGGCATTTTGCACAAAATCCAAAGTAATCATCAGTTCATGCTACAGGAATTGTAAAATATCCAAAAAGGGCTGTAAATTCCCGGCGGTTATGCAAAAATTAATTTAAAAAAACCTGCCGGCTCCTGAAAAATAAAGGCGCCCGGGATTACCAGGCGCCTTTATCAATGAATGTCACTTCATATTACTTATTTGCTCCTGCGAGCTGGGGTACTTTGATCTTCGTGTTCTTGTCAATCCCTGAAAGGATCTGGATATTGATTCCGTCGGACAGGCCGGTTTTCACAAACTTTTTCTCGAATTTCTGGGGAGCTGTTTCTATTTCGACGTAAGCCGAATCTCCTTCGAACTGCAGCAGGCTTTCCTTGACAGCCAGAACATTGTCGGCTCTCTGGAGCACAATATCCGCATTCGCACTGTAACCAGAACGTATGAACTGGCTGTTTTTCAGCACCACGTCGGCTTTGATCTCAAACTGCACGGCCCCGTTCTCAAGAACACCCTTGGGTGCAATATACTTAAGGATGGCCGAAAAGGTGTCGTTCTCTATGGCGCCGACTGTAAGCGAAAGGTTCATCCCGGGTTTGATCTTGCCTACTTCGGTCTCGTCGAGTTTACCCTGGAAAATCATGTCGCCTACATCGGCAACCGAAGCAATGGTGGTCCCGGCATTGAAGGTATTGGTCTCGATAACAGATGAACCTACTTTCACCGGCACATCCAGCACCATCCCGCTGATGGTCGACTTGATAAGGGTGTTGGTGGTTTTGCCGGATTTCTTGTTCACCCCTTCGCGGATCAATTCCAGGTTGGCCTCAGCTGCATCCACCTCCTGTTTTGCATTTTTATAGGCAATGTCGGTCTGCTGGTTCTCGGCCTCGGCTATTACGCCCTGCTGGAATAATTTCAGTTTCCTTTCATAATTCATCCTCGCATCCTCCTGCGCGATCTTGGCCCTGTCAAGCCTTGCTTCGGCATTGTTCAGGTTCACCAGGTCGGGAATGATACGGACTTTTGCAATGATGTCGCCTGCATTTACTTTCTTACCTGCTTCAACATAAATCTCTTCTACAATACCCGAAACCTGGGGTTTTATTTCAATTTCCTTACGGGGGATGACCGAGCCCGTGGCAACCGTCTTCTTCACGATGTTTGTAACAAATGGTTTGTCGGTCTTGAAGACCACCGGCTTTTCCTTCGACTTATTATACAGGTAAAAAATAGTTGCTGCAAAGAGTCCCAGTATAATGACCAGCAGCGAGATTCGGAGTATCTTTTTCATAATTCGGAAGATATTTTATTTATTAAATCTGTGATGGATAAATGTCTGCACGCTGCGTTTAATTATTCGCAATTCCAAATTCGTTATTCGAGTATTCGATTATTCATATCTTAATGCATCAATAGGTTTCACGCTCACCGCTTTTCTTGCCGGCACCAGTCCTGCAAAAGCCCCTGCCAGGACAAGTATGCAAAGTGCGGTTACGGCAACATTGAAATTTATTCCCGGATGCAGGAACATTTCGGTATTCGCGCCTGATTTTTCAAGCAGGTAATTGATCAGTTCAAGTAAACCCACCCCGAGGGTAAGTCCGAAATAGCCCGAGAAAGTAGTAAGGACAACAGCTTCGGTAATGACCTGGCTGATGATGACCCAGGGTGTTGCCCCGAGTGCCCGCTGTATTCCGATCTCCTTTGTCCTTTCCTTGACTACCACAAGCATGATGTTACTTACACCGATCACCCCGGCGAACAAAGTCCCTATGCCTACGATCCAAACCAGCACCTTGATCCCGAAGAACAGTCCTACCATTTTTTTGTATTCAACTTCCAGGTTGAAATGCCCTATTGCGGCATCATCATTGGGGGCAATGGCATGTCTCTTTTTCAGAACATTGATGGCTTTGGTTTCGACGATGGCGACAGGGATCCCGTCCTTTGAAGTGATATTGAAAAACCCTATGGCATCGCCCATATTATAAGTCTTCTGACAAGTGGTGAACGGCATATGTATTCTCTGGTTGTCATAGCTGGCGGCTTCACCGTTGCGTTTTGACTTGAACAGCCCCACCACTTTAAAGTACACCCCGTTGATCTGTATATACTGGTTGATTGGGTTTTCGTTTTTTTCAAACAGCAGTTCCCTTACCCTGTCTCCGATGACGACGATCTTACGCTTTTCTTTTATATCAAGCTCATTAAGAAATCTTCCCCTGAGCAGGTTTACAGGGTCAATGCTGTCGAACACAGGGTAGTCGCCGAAGATCTGGAATGATCCCGATTTAAGTCCGCGGATTACGCTGCTCGCACCATTAAACCCGCCCACGTTGGTGCGCGGAGCCAGGAATTTAATTTCGGGGATTGCGTCGCCCAGGGCTCTCACATCCGCATTCTCATAATCAAATCTTCTTCCCCTTGTAAATCCTTTGTACGGGACCGAGGTCTGTTGCGCCCAGATGAATACGCTGTTGGTGGCCATATCGCCGAAATTCTGCGAAACGCCGTTCTTGAGCCCGTCGCCCGAGCCCATCATGATCACCAGCATAAAGATCCCCCAGAACACCCCGAATGCGGTGAGGAAGGTCCTGAGCTTGTTTTTGCTCAGAACATGATAAATCTCCTGCCACCTGTCTAAATCGAACATAGTCTTTTATATTTCGCTACCTCGCTTCTCGCTACCTCGCTACCTGTTATTCTTCCCTAAGTGCTTCAATCGGCCTTATCGCCGCTGCTTTCATCGCAGGAAAAAATCCCGCGAAAGCTCCTGCGATAATCAGCAGTATGGTTGCTCCTATGGCTATTGCAAAATTGGCTTCCGGGTTCCTGAAGAAATCCGAAGGAGGCATGTTTTTCGAGATCAGCTCGAGCAGTCCAACGCCAAGTACCAGCCCGATGTAACCTGCAAAACCCGTGATCAATATTGCTTCCTGCATGACCAGGCCGATGATGGAAGCCGGTGTTGCACCAAGTGCTTTGCGGATGCCGATCTCCTTTGTCCTTTCCTTGACCGAGATCATCATGATATTGCTCACGCCAACTATCCCCGCGATGATTGTACCGATGCCGATGATCCAGATAAACATCCTTATCCCGGCAAACAGGGCGTTGAACCTGCGTACGTCTTCGCTTTTGTTCATAATGTCAATGGCCCTGGGGTCGTCGGGTGAAAAGGTATGCGAACGCGAGAGGGTCATTTTTGCTTTTTTCAGCATCGCATCGGCTTCTTCCGGTGAGGCATTTCCAGTTGTGAAGGAGATCTGGTTGATGACATTGCTGGTATAAAACACTTTCTGGGCAGTGGTGATAGGGATGTAGATCCTTTTCTGTTCGTTGTCGTCCCGGCCGAAATCCCTGAAAATTCCTATAATTTTGAAAGGCACACCCTTGATATTGATGTACTTTTCGAGTGCCACGCTATCCCTTCCCTTGAAGAGCTGGGCTTTGACTTTTTCTCCAATGGCGGCCACTTTCCTGCATTCCCTGATGTCGATCTGGTTCAGGAACCTTCCCTGGAGTATCTGCACCTCCTTGATGTACCCGTAATCGGGATGGCTTGGCGAGACAAAGAAAGATCCGTATTCATTTTTATTTGAAACGAGTACGCTGCCGAGAAAGAGCCTGGCCGAAATGTGGTCATAACCTTTGATGGAATTTTTTATGAGCTTGTAATCCTGGTCGGTGAATTTGATCTCCCTTCCTGTTTTCAGGCCTTTATACTGAACGCTGGTAACCCCGCTGCTGATCCAAATGCCGTTCATGGCGCCGCCTTTGAACTGTTCCTTTACTCCGTTCTCGAGCCCGTTCCCCGATCCCAGCAGGATGATCAGCATGAAGATGCCCCAGGCCACGGCAAAACCCGTGAGGAAGGTCCTGAGTTTGTTCTTCCTGATGGTACTGTAAATTTCCTGCCAGCGGTCGATTGAAAACATAACCTGATGTACGATTTACGATGTACGAAGTACAAAATGAGCGAACCTGTTTTCCTTTGTACTTCGTACTTCGTACCTTGTACTTTGATTCAACATTTCCCTCATCTTACTAATTCTTTATGATTTCCGTTATCATTCCATCAGTGATCCTGATGGTTTTCTGTGTCCTTTTTGCAATATCCAGTTCATGCGTGACAATGAGCATGGTAATATTTTCATTCCTGTTTATGTCGGTAAGTATATCCATGACTTCCTGGGATGTCACCGAATCGAGCGCCCCGGTAGGTTCATCGGCAAGGATGACCTTTGGTTTCCCGATCAGGGCCCTGGCGATGGCAACACGCTGTTTCTGGCCTCCCGAGAGTTCATTCGGTAGATGGTGCGCCCATTCTTTCAGCCCCATCCTGTCGAGGTATTCCATGGCGATCAGGTTTCTCTTTTTGCGTTTGACATTCTGGTAATACAGGGGTAAAGCCACATTTTCAGCTGCATTTTTAAAAGAGACCAGGTTAAACGACTGGAACACGAAACCCAGGTATTTGTTCCTGAGCTGAGCTGCTTTACGCTCGTTAAGTCGTTCTATTTTTATTCCGCTGAGAAGGTACTCTCCATGATCATGGTTATCGAGTATGCCGAGAATATTGAGCAGGGTTGATTTCCCTGAACCCGAAGCACCCATTACCGAGATCATTTCACCGGCTTCGACTTTAAGGTCGATGCCTTTGAGAACATGCAGCTTATTGGTTCCTGTAATGTATGTTTTGTGAATATTGGTGATATTAATCATTTGTAAGCTGTTAAAATCCCGCATCATGCATACTGCATCATGCAATCTGTCAATAAGACTCCCTTTTAACTGCAGAGTTACATCAGGAAAGCTGAAAAGACCAAATATTTTCACCAAAATGCAGGTATGATCGGTGAATTGCCCTGAATTACCGATGAGTGTTAAGGTTTTTTTTAGCTATGTATTGGAAATTACCGGATTCTTTGTAATTTTGCGCCCCTGAATTCCTCCTTAGCTCAGTTGGTTAGAGCATCTGACTGTTAATCAGAGGGTCGCTGGTTCAAGTCCAGCAGGGGGAGCTGAAAATGAGCCACTTACAGAGAGAATGTAGGTGGCTTTTTTCATTTCTGCATACAATTTGCATACATAAAATTGTAAAATTTTCCATTGGGGTTCTTTCGGAAAGTGGCTCCTGACAAAGAATTAATGAATTGTTCCTCCAAGAAAGGCTTTTCCATTTTCGGTAAGTACATATTGTTGACCTGGAGAAGTCTTCTTTTCTGGATTTGTCTTGCTTATCAATCCTGCCTTCTGTAATGGAACCAGGTATAACTCTCGAAAACTCTGTTTTTTCTTATAGGCCATCCATTCCATTAATTGATCAATGCCGGCAGGTTGGGAGGTTAGAGACAAAATTGCAATAATGTAGAGAGATTTTCTAGCAAGTAACTTGGCACCTTTTTCTTCTGAACTTGGCACCTTATTGAAAAATTCTTTCATGAGTGATTGATAATCAATACTGTTTGTTAAAACCAACTTGGCACCTTTTGGGGTTGAACTTGGCACCTGAGATGAACCTGTACCATTAGCTGATTGGATTAATTCTTTTTCAAATAATTGATATTCAGGCCAATCGAGAACAGGGAACTTGGCACCTTTATCATGCCAGGTTGGCACCAGATGTAACAACAAGATTTCCCACGATGAATCCGACATAGAAGAGGGCAGTGATATATTTGCAAAGCCTTGTTCCAAATGAGGAAGGACATCGGCAGGCAAGTCAAGCCATTCCTGGAATTTACGAGTATATTTACTTAAAGCGGTAAATTGTAAAGGAATGATGGTAAGGAAAGTGTCATCCTCGGAAAAAATCGGTTTTGCACCGGTGATATAAAACGGTAGATACTTGTTCGTGTTCCTAATACCAGAACCGATTTCATCGGCCCATCCTAATGCAGTGAAAAACTTACGGATGTTTGGATTTTTAGCATATGGATTGAATCTGAGCGGATCGATCAGACCGTGAAAGAGAGGTTTATTCGGATTGGTAATCCGGACCTCGGATCCGGAAATTATGATATCAGTAGAAAAAGCGCTTGTATATTCGCGGTGAATAATGCAATTCCCCACTACTTCGCGGAATATCTTGTCGCGCAAGTCGATACGCTGATCTTTTTCGGTATAAAATTTTTCGGGCAGGTACTTGTAAATGAACTGTTTTGTTTCCAGGTAGGTATCGATCAGGTTTTTACGCAATGTCAAGCGGTCATCCCAGCGATCCGGATTTTCGATCCGTACCATCACCTCGACTTTATATGCCGGAAGAAGGCTTTGTATGGTCTGTTCCGTTCCGAACATGAGAGCCGCTGCCATCGTTAAGCCTTGTTGATTGGTAAAAAAATCTTTTCTCCATAAGGAAGTCTCACGAAGCATTTGCTCATCATTGACCAGCAACCAGGGATGATCTCCCCGAACATTGCGGATGATGGTCCTGGCTTTTTCGAACAGGCCTAAATCCAGATCACCCATTGACAACCGCGGTATTATCTGAGCTTCGGAAAAAAAGTTACGCTTACGAAGAAACATATCACTTACCTGCACCTGATCATCAGTAATATCCATATCACTTTCGAAAGAACGGCGATAAATGCGGTCATGATATTTATGAACCTGGCTGCTAACGGATATTTGCACTACCATAACCAGCCCATCAGGATGGGTTACCGTAAACGGTTCTATAGAAACCGGCGGGTTGATGCAATCGGGGGAGTTTAAGGCGGTAATGATATCCTTCTTGATCTTTATTTCAGAAGCAGGATTAACGCCAGTTACAACACCATCGTCACTGACTCCCAGCAAAATTGTGCCGCCATCGGTATTACTGAACGAAGCCACCGATTCATAAAAACTTGCAGGAACTGAATCAACGGCCTCTTTGTATTCTGTTTGAATGCCCTCTCCTTTTTTCAATAATATATTAACGTCGTCGATGGTCATGATACATTTGTATGAATTTTTTCATTCAAACTTGAGCATTGGCAATGATTCCACAATTTCTACCGTTTTGACGCTAAGGGTTATAATACTTAGAAGTAAATCAAGGATATACCTGGGATTGCCAACTTCATCGGCCCAGTCATTAGGATCATTTTTAATGCCACTTTCTTTGTGCACGGTAATTTGGTACCGCTCCATGATCCATTCAATAGCACTTTTACCGTTTACGATATATTCGCATGCTTTAGCAGGAATGCTTGCAATAGTGATCTTACTATTAAAAAGAATAATGTCCTTTTGATCTTTTTGAGGAAAACGCATTTTTTCAACTCTATAAAAACCACTTTCAGCGCCGGTTACAACAACGTTTTCATAAGGTAGTACCTTCTCATAATCAATATGCAATTCAGCTAAAGCACGGCCGGCTTTACTGAATTTCCAGAAGTTCCTGGGATCTTCTACCAATGGTATCCGTGGCAGCATTTTCTTTAAATCATTCGCAAATTTTATGCGGTACTCAGGACTGTGAAGAATACCATATACGTAATAGAAAATATCTTCCTTGCTTACCCGGTTACCATACCTTGAATGAGCCTGTTCAAAAATAAAATCAGAAACTCCGTCCCTACGGATATATTCGTTCTCGGCAGCTTCATCAAATAAGGTGGGGCTTGATTTCTTACCTTCTTGATAATAATAGAGAGGAAAGCACTGAGTATCACCATTAAAATGCAGATTTGCTATTTGATCAGTAATAAGAATGGATAGCCCTTCATTGGCACTTGGCGATACACAAATAACCAGGTTTTTCAGATTAGCATTTGGAAATAACACAGAATTTAATCCAGGACTTTCAAGAAATGGTTTATCAAAATATAGAATTTGTTTGCAAAATGGTCGGTACATGCTTAACCGTAATTCATCATCTTCATATTTATGAACAACAACTTTTTCAACATTTTTTCTTAATGCCCGTGTCCAACTGATCTTTTTTGGATCTGAATCAACAAAATCTTCAACTTTCAGATCTGAATTCTTTTTTCTTGCTTCTGCATACTTGACTTGCTGCTGATTATAGAATTCTATCATTTGACTCATATTTTGCTCAATTTCCTTTTTAGAGAAATTGTAAACCCATGCATCTCTATTCGTGGAAATTCCAATTACATAAGTGTTGAAGAATGATTTCGCTTTTAGATCAAACTTCTTTGCTGGTTCTATCGGAATAAAAGTTTGAAATATATCAGTGCGCTTATTTAGCCAATCACCATGGTCATTTGGTTCCAATATTTGCCAATGCATTGTTGAGTTACTCACAGAAGCCAATTTACTAATGATCGCAAGTTTTTCTTCCCGTGTAAGATAATCGCCAATATCATAATAATGTATAACTGCCTTATTTATCGTTTTTCCCGATTTTTTAACTAAAAGAGTAATCGTTATTGGTAATCGAGAACCCGAACCAAACACGTTGCCTGCTTCCTTACGTCTTAATTCTCCTTGCGTATAAGCATCACCTCTAAGATTGAATGAATAGATTGCGGAAAATTCTTTTTCTAAGCATTTCCGAAAGCCATCCGTACTATTACTTTCTAACCATGCACCATTAGAAACAAAAGCAATTATGCCACCATTTTCGGGATCGAGCCGGTCGGTACTCCAGCGAAATGCCTTAATATAAGGATCATAAAGAGATTTATTAAGCCCTGCTGAGGATTCTTTTGCATAGGAATTGGCAATGTCTGCATCTAATTTTGGATAACTTTGGTTTTGTGCATTATCATTTGCAGATTTCTGTCCGATTGAATAAGGTGGATTCCCAATAATGACGCGTAAAGAAGTATTCTTTTGGGCCGATACCCGAGCTGAATTTTGAGGAAACATTTCTGAAAAATTAAATTCACTTTTATTAGATTCACCCAATTGGAAAGTGTCGGTAAGGCATATTCCATTAAAAGATTGGTAAGTTTCAACTCCCAAAATATCATGAAACGCATTTTCAATATTGATAGCAGCAATATAATATGCCAGCAAAACAATTTCATTCGCATGAATCTCCTGTGAATATTTCCGGATTAGATCATGTCTTGAAATCAAGCCACTTTGCAAGAGACGTGTGATGAATGTACCTGTACCCGTGAATGGATCAAGAATATGGATATTTTCATCAGAAAGAGTACGATCAAATTCTTTTTGTAAAATATCATTCACAGAATGTATGATAAAATCAACTATTTCAACTGGAGTATAAACAATACCCAGCCTTTCTACCATTTTAGGGAATGCGGTTTTAAAGAATTTATCGTAAAGTTCAATGATGATGCGCTGCTTGCCTTGGGCATTATCAATACCCTGGGCACGCATCCGAACTGATTGGTAGAATTTATCAAGAGTCTCTGTATCTTTTTCTATAGATTGTGCTTCAAGAAGATCAAGCATTGTTTGCATGGACACTGAAATAGGGTTATTCTTAACAAAGGAATATCCCTCAAATAAGGCTTCAAAAACAGGCCTTGTAATGATATGTTGCGAGAGCATTTCAACGGCTTCCTGTTCAGTAATGGACGGATTGATATTCTTTTGCAATCCCTCAAGAAATCCGGCAAAGGCTTTCGAATGTTCACCTTCCTCACGGATCAGACGGTTGATCCTTTCCACCTGACGTTCGGCAATTTCGGCTACATTCCGGGCCCATTGTTCCCAATATCTACGATCGCCCACTTTTTGCACCATGCGGGCAAACACCACATTTTGCAATTGCTCAAACTGAGCGGCTAACTGGGCACTAAGTTCCGAATTTTTACCATATTCACCTTTTTGCTCGGCTGCAACAGGGGTTTCACCTTCAAAAGAATATTCGGGACATCCGACTAAAATTTGTTCAGGGCGATTTTTGTTCAGTTCAATTTTATTGATAGTCGCATTGAAGCGATCATCATGAGCACGGAGAGCATTGAGTACTGTCCAAACCACTTTATACCGTTCATTATCATCAAGCGCTTTATCAGCTTCCACATCAGTGGGCACAACAACCGGGATGATTATATATCCGTACTTCTTACCAGGTGCTTTACGCATCACACGTCCCACGGATTGTACTACATCCACCTGTGAGTTGCGAGCTGAAAGGAACATTACAGCATCCAATGTAGGGACATCAACCCCCTCACTAAGGCAACGAACATTAGTTAACACACGACACTCACGAGAATTGTCACTAATTGCCTTCAACCACCCCAGCTTTTCATCACGTTCAGGGGCAGACATAGTGCCATCAATATGCAACGAAGACACTGAAACCATTTGCTCCTTTTTATCTTCAGGAAGCGATCTAAGATAAATTTCGGTAGTCGTATTAAACGTATTGGTTATTTTTTTCGAGATCGCAATGCTTTGGCAAAAGGCAACTGCCCTACGCATGGGGTCCGGATCACTTTTTTTGATTACATCAGCATCGACCAGAACCTGTTTTGAAAGGGCATTTATACAGCCAATTAGTTTAGAAGCATCATCAGAGTTAATTTCGTTATCACGATTGGCAATCATCTTTTGAACTGCCGGAGGGACATCCTTATCACTAAGGGTGAGAATCAACACTTTGTAATCGGAAAGCAAATCACGATCCACTGCTTCACCAAAACCAATACGGTACATTTCTTCACCATAAAGCGAAGGATCATCCATGGAACAAAGGATGGCATCGGCCTGTGCTGCCTTGCTTTTAGCATCATCGCTATACAGGCGAGGCGTGGCCGTCATATACATTCTCTTTCGGGCTTGTATAAACGCATTATCATGAACTTTGATAAATGCTGAAGAATCTTCCTTAGAAAGAGTGACACCAGTAGTCCGATGAGCTTCATCACATATTATCAAATCAAAAATTCCGAAATGATTGGCTGATTTATCTGAATTAAGTAATTCTTTCTGTGCCTTGGAAATCACATCAATGGATTGATAGGTAGAAAAAACTACTGTCATTCCTGCCTTCCTCGTCTTCTGGATAAATTTAAACTGCCTTACAATGCTTCGAACATCAGTAGAGGCCGGCAGAGCCAAATCTATAATGCTAAAACTATCGAAATCCTCTTTCCTGGATTTTTTTCGAGATACTTCAGGATCAGAACAGATGCAAATTGGATTGATCGGTTCTTTCGCATCAGCTGACCATTCCCGTAAGGTTTGGCCTAACAGTGAAATAGAGGGAACCAGAAACAATATTAATCCTTTCCCATCAGTCTCTTTCTCGGCTATACGAAGCGAAACAAATGTTTTACCTGTTCCGCAAGCCATGATTATCTTGCCTCGATCAAAGGTTTTAAAATAATTGTTCGTTAATTCTAAAGCTCTTTGCTGATGTGGATAGAGTTCTTTTTTAGCAGTTCTGGAAAATTCGCCAATTAATCCCTGCTCAAGTTTTTCCCAATCTACAGGCGCTTCCTGTAAATCATAAAGATTGATCCTGGAAACAGGAGGATTTTGATTACGGATGGCTTCTGATGCATTAGCTCCCCATTTATTGGTGGTTGATATCCAAAGCCGGTGTTTGAAACTTACTGTTTGGAAATTTTCATCTCTGAATTCCCGGCTGGATGTAGAAAGAAAGGTGTCAACGGCCGTTTTGTCAATGACTGTATCTTCCTGAAAACATTTACATTGGATGGCCCAATAATCGTTATCCTGTGTAAGCGCCACCAGATCAATCCCCATATCCTTACCTCCTAAGTCCTTCCTGCCTGGAAAATCATTCCAAAGCCAGACTCTCTTGAAGAGAAAAGCATATTTGGGATCGGTCTGTAGATAAGCTTGCATCAACCTTTCAAACCGATCACCTTTATCCCGTTCGGAGAAGGAATATTTTCGGTAGTTATCGAGGATTTTTTGGAAGGTCATGAAATATTAATGTTTCATTTTGAGTTTATTTTTAAGACTGCACTTACAACCACAGTATAGGTGAAACTTTACTAAGCATTGTAAACACGGATTTTATTATGGCTACAAATTTGTTATGGGTAGGTGTTTTATCTCTCACGCAATTAACTTCTGAAAACTATTTGCCAATTAGAATCTTTATCACACATGAATATACCCAGTTTCGCAATTTGTCTTTCAATCTTATAATGCTAGTACCATTTACTAAATGCAATAATATGAATATAGAGCCGACTGAAATAAACACAATTTCCCACTTTGGCTTTATTAAGTGTAATGGAATAGCACTAAAGATTCCAAGCGAAATAAATATTACTGAAATAATAAAAACCGTATGAGATATTATTTTGCTAATCAACATCGCAATTCTTTCATTATTTTTAATAATTCGATTTTTTTCTGATACCTCATTTTCAAAATTACGCAGAGTGCTCAAATGTTCATCTTTTTCAGTTTCCAACTTCACTTTGTCTTCTTCCATGAGCTTTTGTAATCTTGCATCTCCTTCTATTTTCTCCTTCAAGATTGTTTCATACATAATTTCTTCTGCTGTCTTCTCAGTTATATACTCAGACATTCCGAAGGTTTTACTTTCGAGAATATCAAATACATATTTATCTGCTTTCATATAGTAATACTGGTCATCAGTAATTCTATGGACTTTGTATAGCTTTTCAACTTCTTTCAAATATTGTTTAGTCAATTCACGAGATGGGCTCAGTGCTGCAACACAATTAGCAATCATCTTCATTTTATTAAATTTTATCATCTGCACAGGATTGTCAAGCCATATTGCTGTACCTAATAAAACATCTGTAAGACATGCCGGAATAACATAGCCATCAGGATATTGTTCTTGCTCAAATATCCTTGCAGCACAAGCTAATGACGCATTAGTAGTAATAAAGATATATCGCGCATGCTTAATGTGTCTTGGTTTTTCATTTTTTCTTAAAATATAGATTGAGGATATAGATGTTATATCTTTGTAAATAGTAGTTTCCTTTCCTTCTTCTTTAAAAGATGGAGTGTGCTCTCTATATTTAGAAATAATATTTTCATTTAATTCCGACTCGCTAATTAAATATTTTTTTAATTCATATCTATCAGGCGCAGTTTCGATTTCAATCCTTTTTATATTTAAAAGTGTATCCAATTGAGAAATACATAAATCCACATCACTTTCTGTTTTACTGTTTTCAACAAAGAATTGAGTCGCTGTATTGGCCCTGGATCTATCATAAGCTTTTTTATTTATCCAAAGCTTAGCGCCATTTAGAATACCTAATGTTTCATCGTGTGTATGTTGAAAGACTTTTATTGTGCCACCCTTCTCAATAATTCCATCTAAAAATTGTAAAACACTTTCTTTCTTTAAATCACCCTCAACACCAGTTAACCGAAGTAAAAACTGGATATCAAGATAAACAGTCAAGTTCATTAATTTTCCTTGATAGTTGCGATAATCATTTTCATAAATTATTGTGTTGGCTAAAGCATGTCCAATGGCTATATCAACAATATATCCAAATACTTCTGGCTCTGCTTCAGAGCTACTCTGAATAAACTTGTAGACATAGTATTTCTTTTTTTTATCTACCGTAACATCTGGCAATAATGATTGTTGATGGGCAGCAAACAGTATATCAATATCATGTTGTTTTAAATATTCAATTATAGCATCTTGAATTTCCTCTTTACTGATGTCATCATTAAATTTTTCTTTAACATATGTTTGAAGTTCAAGGACTACTTTATTTTGTCTTCGCTCTTGTTCTATCATCCTATCAGTAAAATCATATTTAGCAATTTTTTCATATACAGGAATAATACCTTGATTAAATGATTTTTTTATTATTCCTCTTTTAGAACATCGATATAAGATTGTTCTCATCGGTTCAAGAGGAATTTTCATACCAAATTCCTCCTGAAAATCTTCGCATATTTTCCTGGAAATTACTTCAGAATACCTTTTTCGATTAATAAGGGTCGCAATAAAAGGAACAAAATTCTCAATGTAATCTTCTTGCCTTTTATCCCAATTAACTTTAAGAATTGCTAAGCTTATGATGGTCCTATCTATTGTCATGATCTAGTTTACTTTTAATTACTATTGCGTCGCCGACTATATTTTTTACACTTGCATATTATGCCCCGCCGGCATATTATTCTTTTATAAAAGGATTTTCCAAAAAATCTAATGCAAAGGACACATTAGTATAAATAACCCATATTGCCATTAGACAACACATTGAGAAAATAAAAACATAGATGCTCACATTGTTTGAGATTGTTTCTTGAAAAATAAGCAGCAAGAAAGATGCTGCCAATGTTATTAAACTATAATAAAGTGGATATTTAAACCAATCCTTATGATAAGATCTATATTCGTACAAATAATTGAAATTTATAAGAATCTGTCGTTCGAAAGTTGCCTTTGGTGGATTTGTTCCAAGATAAATTTCAAAGTTATCAGAAATTCTTTTCTGACTTAAAAATCGGTTTCGATAATGATTACTGGCATTCATAATAGTGTTTAGGTCTTCTCCAAGTTTTTGAATTACTCCATCCAATTGATTAAATTTCATTACTATAGCAGTAATAATAAAGCCAAGGAAAAGACCAACAGTTTGGATAATAATCCTTAAAACTAAGCTTCTATCTTTTGATCCATGAATATTAATAACCTCTGAATGGCATGAGTCAAAAAGTGTGATAATAATGGCTAATAATAAAATAACAATTGTCGAAATGATAATCTCATTTCTCAATCTTTTCTTTTCTTTTTCAAACATATACTTGTAGTTTAGATTAATAATTTGCCGACAACGTATGTACTAAAGCAATTTGGAGATTAGAAGCAATATGGTATTTGTAAATAATTCCTTAGCTCTTTTTATCAAAAGAAGAGTAGCAACTGAATAATATATAGGCTCTGGGAAGATCGTCGGACACGGCCTGGTTGGTTTGAATAGTATAAAAACGGACATGGTTTATCCATATAACAAGGTAAAGTTACAAGATAAATCAAGATTGCAAGAAAAACCGATTTATTTAATCAACCAGCCGAACCTCACGTTACAGTATATCCCATTCAAATAGAGACCGCCGGCTGATACGGTGAGTTGATCTTTGATGACGAGCTGAGCGCCGGCTTCAAACCCGGGGAATGTGCCGAATGAATTGAGGGACAAGCCTACATATGGGCCAATGCGGAATAGGGGTTGTTTTGGGATGGGTTTGGTGATGCAGGTATCTACCTGCCGGGTGATTGTGATAATGTCTTTGGGCCAGGTGAATTCGGAAAATGTGATGAATTGGAGATCTCCTTTGGCCTGCCAGCGGAAACGAATACCGGGCTGAATGAATACAGAATCATACCAGCTTTCGCGGGAGGGGACCAGGATGGTGTCGTGAATGACTGTTTTAACTGGAATGGGCTTGATGATGAACTGGCCGGGCTTGTGAATGGTATCATGGATTGTATCTGTTTTGACGGGGGCGTTTTTGTAAGCTGAAATCAGGGCTTCCTTCTGGCGAAGTATTTTGTTTCTGGATGCGTCGTGCAAGAAACGTTCCAGGACGATGGCGCCAATAAGCAGGAATGCAAGGATAATGGATATCCATACAAGGGGGCGGTTTATTGCTCCGGAGTTATTCGATGAATCAAAGGATAATGCCATAGCTAAAAGTATTTCAGTTCATTATTGATGAATAACCAGGCTTCAGATCTCCGCCTTTTGGTTAGGCCTGGCGAGACTTGTTTTTCGCCTGGTTCGTCAACCTGACCGTCGTGATCATCGTCGATGCCGGGAAGTCCCGGGCATTTTGTGTACATTAGAAAAGCATATTCAATTGAAGTGTTCGTTTCCCGATCATTGACATACCTGAGCAGGGTTGATTTGCGGAGTGCATTGCAGCCGACATTATATGCAAATGATACCAGGGCATCGAACTGATGCTGCAGGAGGCGGATTGTAAGCATTTGGTCAAGCTGGTATTCGATTTTACGGAGATCATGCATCAGGTAGTCTCTGGCCTGCTTGTAAGATATTCTATCACCCTCTTTAACGGGAGTTCCGTCGGGATAGATGGTTGTGCCTATCCCGATCGTCCATACACCTGCAAGACATGGATATGCCAATGACCTGATGCCTTCGTAATGCTCGATGAGGGCAAGCCCCTTTTCTGATGTCGTCATTTTTCGGTCCTCAATGGTTCACCCTGGCTGTTTGACAGGAAGTTCTTTATCAGATAGGCAAAAGCAGCATCAAGTCCGGTCAGTATAATGGGTTGAAAGAAGGTCCAGGTGAAGGTTAACGTCCTGGCATGGATGCCTTGGTAAATTCCTGTGAGCATTGCACCGATGATAGCAATGAGCAGACCTTTTAAAAGGTCCATCCAGTTCAGACTAAGAAATTTCGAGTTCATGGATTTAGAATTTACGATGTACCATTGATTGAATGAATTATTTGTTTCGAAGATAGATCTGGATTTCATCAATCTTTTTCAGGATTTCGCGGGTGTCGGATTTAATGTCGGTGCGGAGGTTTTCAAGATCGCGGCTATTGTCGGCTTTATGGAAGATGAGATCCTGTTTGAGGTTGGAGAGTTCGACGTTTATTTCGGCCAGACGGATTTCCATGTGAATCCAGATGGAAATGATGGCCACAAGAAATGTTAGCAGGCTGATTTCCTGGGGTAGTGGGAGACCGAATATTTTCCATTCTTTCATCATAAAAACCAGATTTAGCTTGATTTCATTGATTTTTTTACAGTCCGGATTATACACGGACTGTTGGTTACGAGCCATAAAAGGCTACTTCGACCATTTCGAAATAAGCTACCCAGCGAATCACTTTTTCGGCTTCGCCGGTGACAGTAATTCCGAGGGCGCCATGTGTTGTATCGGCGGCCACGGTGACATCCCAGGCAGAGACACTTTCGGCAATCACAGTTTTTGTAATGGACCCGATGATGGCAGTGGAGGCTGAGGTTGCATCCTTCTTTATGAGGCCTTTGAACTCATAGGCGGCGCCTTCTGCATTATCGTCCGAAGCAGCAACAACCATGATGTGGAAGGCATTCATCTTATTATTCATGAGGATGACATACTGGTCTTCGCCTACGAGCAGGGCCAATGGTCCGTCATCTTCGGTGGTGACCCGGGCAATGATGTTCGTGTACTGGGCTTCGCCAATCTCGCCGGGATTACTGAATCCGCAGGAAGCTTTAGCATGTTGGTAGATATTGTAGCTTTTTGCATTGCAACCTTCGACATGGGAATAATCACCGGCACATTCATTCATGCTGCCTTCGGCATGACCAGCGATGCCTGAAACAATATTGCCGTCCCCTTCGGCAAATCCTGTTTCGGCCGATATGACATGCCCGGAACCGGCTGCCATTGCTTTATCACTACTTACCTGATGCTGATCACCGAAAGCAGCACTGTGATCACCAGTGATTTCGTTATGCTCACCAGAAACTACACAAAACTCCCCGCTGACCTCATTATGGGAACCGGCTGCAGCCATTGAATTTGCCCCGGAAACCTGGTTATGCTGTCCGCCGGCAATGAATGAACCGGCGCCACTGGCAACCCTGGTTATGGCTTCCCGGACAAACTGGAAATCGGTTGCATTGGCACCCCGGGCATTGCCGGCCAGGGAGCCGGCTGATAAGGTTCCCTGAACAGCTTTAGAACATGTGGAAAGATCCTGATCACCGGTATTGTTGCCGGAAACCGCCGCTAATGCTGTGGCATTGGCATGCGTATGATCACTGGCATTTGAATGCTTTTTTAAGATTGCATCATCATAATCGGCCTGGATCCCAAGGATGGCTTTAATGGCAGGCCCTGTACTCGCGAGAAAATTCAGGATACCCAGGCTGTCGAGCCAGGCCCGGATTATCCCGGAACGCGGACGGGACGGGGCTGAAAGCTGCTGGGTAAAATCCCGGTAATTGGTGGTCCCCCGGTTCTGCTGACCCATGAGGAAATATTTAGAGCTGCCCATAATTAAAAGTTTGAGTGAATGAGTGATCAGGTCATCATGACATAAAGTTTGTCGAGGGTGCCGGTAGTGGCTTCACCTACGTCCATAGAGAACTGAACCCAGGTTGTTAAGAGGTCGGCGACATTTAGGGTCATAGAGGCGAAATCTTTGTCGAGAATGATGGTGATTGGGGCATCATCCTCGTTGACACAGGTATCGAAATTAGCCCCATCGAGGCTCTGGAGCATGGTGAGAATGATATCAGCATCCAATGAGGAGTAAATAAACTGAATGGTGAGTTTGGTTGCTCCATTGGGGATCTGAATGTATGGGGTTAATGCATTTCCGCCTGAGACAGGCAAGGAGCATTGAATCATTCTGCGGGCGATAGACATGGCTTTTTGATTTACGAATTGGTGGATGCTATTCTGAAGCCGGAGACTCTTTTTGAGGCGGGGGCTGTGTATAAAGGATAATTCTGGGTGATTACATATTCCTGCAGCAAGGTCTGTTTGGAACGGGCTATGGAAAGTACTTCCTGCATGGTATCGCGGCGATGGTCCCGTGGAAGCAATACGGCAGTGGAGATCTCAACCAGGGCAGGTGACAATGATGGATCGGCGCCGGGGGTGTACTGGGCTGTTTCGAGCAACTGCTGGTTGAGCATTGCATATTTGACGAAGAAAGCGAGGCAGGGTTTGATATAAGAGGTGATGAGGATGGCATAATCATCGGGATTGGCAACAACATCATCATACAGCGCTGCAGTCAATACGGGTTTCACGTATTTGAGCTCAGCGGTTTGGATGACCTCGGATTTGATCATCGTGGGGTCGAGCTCGGTGACGTAGGCGAGGGCTATAGTTTCGGTGGCAGTTATGAGAGGCATGGGTTTCGTGATAAACGTGATGGCGTGATGGTCGAGATGAATTATATATTTAATGTGTCGGAGGATGGATAAATGTTCTTTAACTGAAGGACCAGTAGTTTTTGGACGGGGTCGGTTTTGTCGTAGTCGAGGCCGGTGTCGCGGCGGATTTCCCATACGTATTTCATGGGGTTGATACGGCTGATGGGTGGGGTGTTGATAAATTCGAAGTCTTTGAATTGCAGGTTGCACTCTGAGAGTGAGATTTCCAGTGATTGTATGAAGACTTCCTGGATGGGGTGGATGACGGTGGAAATGGCGATATCGTACTCATTGAGGATGCGGCCGGAGTCGAATCCGGCTTTCTCGTCGGAGTAGGGAGTGAGTGTACGGAACCAATTATGAATGGTGATAAGAGAGATCTCGGACTGTTTATGCAGACTGGTCCAGTTGTCCTCCTTGTCACGGTTGAATGAGATGAACTTGGCTTCCTGGGAACTGATACCGGGCCCAAGATCGGAAAGATACTGGATGATGATTTCGTTGGCCTTTGAACTGAGAGCGCCTTTGTATTGCTGAAACATGGCATCCAGTTCATCGGCCGCTTCATCGGAGTTTACGCCCGGGATCACCAGGAGGCCGGGAGTAGCGAAGGAAGATTCAAGACGGGTTTGATTCCAGATGTTGGTGAGCCCTGAAATAATGACATTACGGATACCCGCAAAATATGACGGAATGCCATAGTAAAAAAACTCAGGCTCGTAATCCTTGATCTGAACAATGGAATGATACAGGCCGTCGGTACCCTTAGAAAATTCAGGGAACAGCGCAATGGTTCGCAAATCCTTGTCATCTTTCCCCTTGAACAAATCCCAGCAAGGATGGATCAAAACCTGTTTGCCATCGACATGCAATCGTACCCGGGAAGCATCCTGATGGTAGACAAAGACAAAGGACCTTTTTGAATTGGAAACCAGCTCATAGTAACAGTTTCCGAAGGTGAGGTAATCAAAACACAGCTTCTTGAGTGTGTACAGAAAAGGTTCCCGGATATTATTGGAAAGATTGATAAAACGAGAGGTTGCAAGATCGGAAGACTGAATGCCCTGGCCAATGATATAGTTGGTTTTCGAATTCAGGATGGCCCTGTGAACAGGGACCTCCCGGGCCAGTTTGATCAACTGGCGAGGAAGTGCGTTGTCATCACCAAAGGGTATATAATCCTGATAATTGACACGGGATGCAATATAATCCGTATCAAACAAATCAAGGACCGGAGCGTAATTGAACTCGAAAAAACGGGGGACAGGTGCCGATTTACGTGGATGATTTGCAGGCATATTTACGATTTACGAAGCCCGATTTACGATTTAGTCGCCAAAGCCGGCGAGCATAAGCAGTTCGGAATGGAGATAAGCAGTCTGGGCTTTGTACTGGACCCGGTAACGACGCATCTGCAGATCGGGGTTATACCAGGACTCGATATCCTGGGGATCCATCAGCCCATCAGTAGCAAAGATGAGGTTCTGCTGAGTGGTAAATAAAGCACGATGCGGCTGAATCCCATTCTGGTAGGTGGCAATCCAGGTATCCCAGTCAGGACGAATGAGCACCGGATATCCTTCGTAGGAAGGAACATTCACCCCATTCAGCATCATGGTGAGCGGAAGGTCGCCGGTTTTATTTTTGATCGTATGGACCAGGTTCCTCCACATGGAACGGGTGACCATGAACACCAGAGGGAATTCAAACAGTTCGGGACGGGCCGTGTCGATCATTTCTTCGAGGGTAGCATCTGCTTCACCGGAAGCCAGAGCCCCTGCTTTAACGGCTGCAACAGTTCCAGTGGCTGCAAAAGAACCACCGCTATTAGCAACAGCAGAAAAAGAAAAAGTCTGGCCTTTATATCGGCTAACCACCTTTATCTGGGCACCGGTAGGATTGGTCACAATGACCCCATTGATCCCTGCACGTGCCTCAATGGTGGCTTTATGAGCGGCGAGCCAGGCAACAACAGTAGCTGTAGCGCTGGAGGCATAAGCCTGAGTATAATCAACGCCATTGATTGTAACGGTAATCAAGGTATCCGTTGCACCATAGGTATACGTTAGAATTTTCTCAGCCTTTACAGCCGAGGTAGCCGAATCAATGACCACATGCTGGGCGGAAGGGATGGTACCTGCATAGAGATTGGCAAGAAAATGCGACATAAAACCGGTATACCCTGAAAAATTGGTATCAACCGTGCCGGTAGGGATGCCGGATGACAAGGTTTCCTGGACCGGATTGCCGAAGAACATCTGGCGGATCAGGTCCTGCTGTCCGGCCTGGGCGATGATCGGCAACATGATCTTATTCCAGATATCGGGCTCCTTCATCCGCTCGATATCATCCTCCTTATAGCCGGTGGCCAGCAACTGTTCCACGATGGAACCCCAGAAAGCCCGGGCATTCTGCTCGAACTCCATGGCCATGGGAGCCACGGTGATGGACTGGGTTGAAAGGGCAAAAGTGCCGGTCGGTGTGAAGCCGGGAGCAGCTTTAGGTTTGGTGATGAAGGAAGGACGGGAGATTTTGTTCAGGAGCTCAGTACCCTTGACGTCGGTGCGGACCGTGATGGCGCCCCGGATATCTTCGCCCATGAAGAACGGGCTGACGAAAAATTCACGGATGGATTGCTTGGTGAAAGCGGGGCTGATGGCGTGGGAGAAGATGTTGGACATAGCGATGGGGATTTACGATTTATGGATACAGGATGCAGGATGCGGGATGAATAATTATTTTTTGAGTTTATCTTTGAGGTGGATGGGCATTTCCTTGAGGAGCTGTTTGCCGAAAGTTTCTTCGGAAGGTCCGACCTTAAGCTGGGGATCGGCGCCTTCGACGGTGGTGGGCTTGGCTTTGAGCTGGTCCTGAAGGGTGGAGATCTGATCCTGGAGGGCGGAGAGTTGTTTCTGATAATCGGCTTCAAGAGCTGATACCTGTTTCTGGTAATCGGCTTCGAGCTGCTCAACCGTTTGGTTGTAATCCTTCAGAGCATCGGCATTGGCTCCATCCGGAGCCGGGTTCAGAAGGTTTTTAAGCCTTTGGAAAAGTTCCTTTTTCATGGTGTTGTTGTTTGAGAAATATTTAAGCATGAATTCAATGATAGTGTCGGGCTTTTTGGCAATAAGCCAGGCAATGGCCGGGTTCTCATCGAGGAAGCGGGTAGCCTGATAAGAGAAAGAATCCACCGCAAAGAGAGAGTTCGTAGCCGCAGGATCATCCACCAGGTCCGTCGCCAGAAGATCTTCGATACGGGTGGCAGGATATTCATCGTCGGTGATCACCGGTTCCCCCGGAATGAAAGCAATAGAAGCCCCGAACATGTCCGGATTGTTTTTGGCCATCTTCAGGATATACGCATAGAGGTTGCCCGAAGGAGATTCCTTACAGACCTCATCCAGATGCAGATCACCATAGACCTTATCACCTTCGACCTTGAAATTCTTAAAGCGGCCGATATAGGTACCAAAAGAAGAGCTGCACATATTAGGGTGACCAAAGCGGGCCTTAATGCCATTCTCCTTTTCGTTACCCAACTTTTCAATCTGGGCCAGAGTAATTGCATCGATCTGCTCGAAATAGGATTTCACCTTACCGGCCTGGGCGACAATGACCTTGCTGAGAGTGCCTGTCGCTTCGTCGACACTGGCCACAGAAAAGGCGATGGAAGGAGTTGAAAAGGACTTCATACCGTGGATAAAAATTGATAACCACAAACATACAAATGACTTAAAGTAATTGTTTAGTACATGTTGGCAAAAAGTTGCATGATAGCTTGTTATAATATTATTTCATTAGTATTTTTGTAAGAAATGGCTATATGAATCCGGAGACTGAAAAGGTGATTGTTGACCTGAGAGAGCGTTGCGGAATTGAAGTGGAACAACTCGTGGTAAGAGGATTACTACCTGTAAGCCAGGCGAAAAAATGGCTGGTCAAGGAACTCTATTTTACTTATGCCAGAGAAGGGAAAACCCTGGAAAAAGGAGGAATGACTTATACCCAAATCAAGAATGAATTGAGTGATAGTTACGGGGTTTCGATCAGTACGATTGAGAAGCTTGTTTACAGGAAATGACCGGCTGAAAAGACGAATGAGGAAAAATACAATTGATGCCCTATTGTAAGGGAAAATATGGTGTTATGGAACGAAAAGCAAACAGTACACAATTCAAACCTGGGGAGGGAGGCCGCCCTAAGGGATCAACCAACAAAGTAACCCGTGAATATAAAGAACGGGTTGAATGGGTACTTGAACTGCTGGATGAAACCCTGGAAGACAGCATCAGGAAACTGAAACCAAAAGACCAGGTTGATCTGTGGATGAACCTGCAGGAATATATCCGGCCGAAGCTCCAGAGGATGAATGTTGACCTGGGCCCGGCCCAGGACAAGCTCACCAAGATCACCTTTGAAGTCATCCAGACCGCCATGCTTGCCGACGGAACCGTTAAAACCTTACCCCTTGGAGAAGACCGTAAAGGTATCGACCGTATTCCGGAAAAATTATGAAGCCGGTACCAAGATCGTGGTGAACCAGGGCGGGAGCCGATCAGGAAAGACCTTTTCAATCCTGCAGCTGCTCATCCTGGTCAAGGCCTTCGAAGGGACCGACATGGTATTTTCGATCGTGCGCCGGAGCATGCCGGCCTTAAAAGCATCTGCCATGCGGGATTTCTTCGAGATCCTAAGTATGGCTGACCTGTATGATGAAAGATGTCATAACAAAACAGAGAGCACTTACCTTTTGAACGGGAACCTGTTTGAGTTCATGAGTCTGGATCAGCCCCAGAAGAAACGAGGCGCCAAGCGGGCCTACCTGTTCATAAACGAGGCCAATGAACTAAGCCTGGAAGACTGGGTCCAGCTTTCACTTCGTACCGAGAAGCAAATCTTCCTTGACTTCAATCCGTCCATGGACGAACATTGGATCTATGACATCGTCATCCCACGGAAAGACTGCACTTTTATCCATTCGACCTACCTGGACAACATCCAGTTTCTACCTCCGGAACAGGTAAAGGAAATTGAGAATCTGAAGCAAGTTGATGAGAATTACTGGAGGATCTATGGTCTGGGCGAGATCGGGCAGATCACAGGCCTGATCTTCACCAACTGGAGGACTATTGATCAGTGGCCTGAATCCTGTAAATGGATCAGCTACGGGATGGACTTTGGTTTCAGCAATGATCCGACCAGCCTGGTAAAGGTGGGATTGAGCGCTGGCGAGCTCTATATAGACGAGCTAATTTATTCCCGGGGCCTTACCAATACCGACATTTGCAAATGGATGAACCAGATCGGCATCACCAAAGCCGATGAGATCATTGCTGACAACCAGCCCAAATGTATTTACGAGATCCGGCAGGAAGGATTCAACATCAAACCGACATTCAAAGGTCCGGATTCGATCCTGGCCGGAATTGACATCCTGAAACGGTATCCCATGCGCATCACCAAACGATCGGTCAATCTGATTCGTGAGCTGAAAAACTACAAATGGAAGGAAGATGCGTCCGGGAAACCGCTTAATGTTCCGGTGGACCGATTCAATCATGCTATTGATGGGATACGGTATGCCTGTATGGGCAGGCTATTCATGGGAAACCGGCTGATCAAGACGTCCAGGCACCTGAGATGATCCAGCGTATCCAGGTGCAAAAAGTGGTGCAAATGGTGCAAAAGGCCCATTAGGTAAGAATATAATGCAGCTTAAATCAAAATCTTAGGCACTGTTTAGCGGAAAAATTTTTCGCTTGCAAGGCTGCCGGTCATTTTTTTACCATAAAAAACCGAACAATACTTCAAAAAAATGACGGCACCCAACGGGCCCCGGCCTTGCTAGTAGAAAAATTTTGAAGGTAGCTTTGACGGAGATTATGATTTAATCGCACCCTACCAAATGGTCGCGACCATATAATGACCATACCTATAATGGAGAGAGGCGGAAGGGCCGCCACGTTATGAAGCCCGAGGAACGAGGGCAAATAAGGTGGCAAGGCCGGCTTGCAGACTGATAAAAGTAAGCATACCAAGCGGCGTTTTTCACGCTGCTTGGTTGTGGAGTTGGATGGCGAAACTGCTCAAACGAAGCTGAAGAGGCAATGCATTCACCGTTGCCGGCAAACGGCAAAGGGATAGACCAATAACGCTTTAAAGTACCGATTATGGAGGGTGAGCGGAAGGCACGAAGCTCCTGCATCCGACGACAGGAGGGTGCAGGGCGAGTGACGGTAGCGAGGCCCGGAATAATTCGGTAGCTTTAATGGGTTATGATCAAGGTGAGAATGCGTTGCCGGTACTCGTGGTACTGATGACCGAGTATTTCGGATGATGCTGGGCCAGGAATTTCGGACCATGCTGGGCCAATGGGAGGCGCACTGTTGGCATTGCGAAGATTGAGCATATGCCAAGGGTGTGCAGGTAATTTTGCGAACAGAGAAAAGTAAATAAACCAACCGGCGTTATTTTCAACGCTGGTTGGTACTGGAGTTGGCTGGGGGACCTGCTGGAATTACGGAGAATACCGGCTACGAAGGTATCTCGTCCGGCCAGTCGAAGCTGGAGGCAGGGCATTTGCCGGTTTTTGAACCCCGGAGGGTGTCATTTCAGGTGCGTTAAGCAATACCGGTATTTACCGAAAAATAAAGTAGGGACTGAGATGGTTGCACGGCAGCCTTTTCTTGCTGCGGTGCAAGCTCGAAAGGCCCTGCGGTGAGGGAGTGGAGGGCTTTCATGGGAGCGGAGTGGAGCGACCAGTGCGAAGCGCTGGGTGTGAAACGGAGCGGACATTGAAGCCCGGAAACGACCAGTTGGTGTTGGCAGGTATTGCTTAATGCACTTATATCGAGGCAAAAATGCGCTGCCGATATTCTTGTGCTTCGAACTCAAATAACTTGTACTGCTGGCCGGATGAGCACCCTCTCAATCTTCTCGTGAGGCTAACGTTTTATTTAACATAATGTGATTATATGTAAAAGGGGATCAGGACGAGTGAGGGATTGCCAGGATTTTGCTGGTTTAATGGACAATGGATTTTACCAGGTGCACCGCCCCTTTTCGCATATAATATCATGTTATGTTAAATAGAATGGACTCGTTGTACTGATGGAAGGAGAATGTTTGTTTATTGGGCCGGCTGGCGTGCTATGCTGGCCGGGCAAATGGGCGCATTGGATTTAACCGTTTAAACTTGCGAGAAGTGCCTTATTGACATCTCTGCCGGAACAGATCTTGCAAATAGACAATTTATACACCGGGTGCGAGGAACGAAGCACCGGGTGTATACCTATTGAGATCCCGGAGCAACGGCTAAGCCTGAACGAATGAGCGGTGAAGCCGTGAGGAGCTTGCGACGAAACGGAGCGGAACCGCCGAATGAGTGAATGGATTAGCGGTTGCGGAGGGAGTAGTAAGAGAGTTATAACAATTACTTACCCTGGCAAATTGATGCCATTAAATGATGGCGCACAAATTCTTTACTTTATGGCTTTCATTAATTCATTCAGGGTGTTTGGATTAGCAACAATTACCTTTGTTTTTGTATCCAGTAAAACCATTACCGGTGTCGCTAAGACATAGTAATCGGCAGCCACTTTACTGCGCACCCCTTCTTCAGCACGAATGTGGAGCCATCCTTTAAGCTGCAGTATCTGTTGCCTATAAGCTTTAATTTCCGTTTCAGTTTCATCCAAGCTGATGGCCACAACCATTATTTTCTGCTGCATTTCACCCTGCTGTTGCCATGGATAAAGTACTTTAACAGTCTCCATACAATGGCTGCAACCCGCCGACCAGAATAGGAGAAGAATGTATTTGCACTGCGTTTTAAGTTCATTCAAATCAAACAGGTTCCCATCCGTATCCTTCATGGTAATATTTGGAGCAATGCTTCCGGTCACCAAAGTTTCTATGCCTTTTAATCTTCTGGTAATCTCCTGTCGGTTCGAGGTGAGGCAGATTGAATCATTCAGGTAAGGCTCCAGTACCTTCATCCCAGCCGTTATGCCGTTTGTTTCGTACCCCCTGTAAAAATAATCTACCATCCAGCCGTAGACCAGTGGGTGGCCTTGCTTTGCCTTTTCAATTGCGGTTTTACCTGCCAGCGGGAATAGGGAATCACGTAGAGTTGCGGTTGTGCATAATCGTCCGTAGAGATTTACATAAGCGTCCATCCACTTGTTCATATCCGATGTTTTTGCAAGTAATGGGTCCTTAAAATCCATGTTATCAAAGTAGTGATTTATCAGGCTTCTAATCCGTTCGGTTTCGCTACCCTTCCATGGTATTTCAGGCACATACTGGAAACAATACAGATGGCTTACAAATAAAACGCTGTCCTGAATGGTTTTCGTTTGAAGCCATTGGTTGTAAGATTGTCTCTTATGCTCATATTCCTTAATGCCTTGCTGGTAAAACGTTGATTCCATTTCATCATAGTTCATAAGGAAATTTTGAAGGATCCCCATCTTTTCTTTTTGATGGCCATTTTCTTTAGAGAACACGGTAAAAGATGTATTTTCCCTTTCGTCTTTCTGGAAATAGGTGCTGTCAGTATTGTTGCAGTATTTCGGGCTTACCCACAGCTCCAAATCCTGATCAGAGATGAAGAGATACTTCTCGGAAGGATATGGAGTGCTGGACTCCTTTTCCTTGTAATCGAACCGTAGAACAAACTCTGAAGGGAGGTGTCCTTTTGAAACGGTAAGTTTGGTTGTTTCGCCGTTTTTGATTCCGTTTATTTCTATAATAGGTTTGAAGGTTCCAGAACCCGACAGAGCCAAAAGACTTATCTTGCTTTCATAAACGCCACGAAGGTGAATGGTTATATCAACATCGTTATTTAGACCGAATATTTGGAGTGGAGATACATGCCATAAAAGAAAGATAATGACAAGTATTTTGCTTATTCGTTTCCTTTGCATTTCTATTATTTTGTTATCATTGTTTTAGACAATGCAATATGTAACCGTTTGTTTTGGGAGGGTCGGAAATACTACTACTTCTACTCTGGAAAAATAAATACCAACCATATATAAATTATTTGTGCGCTGAGTCCCACTCCAATAGTTGCCGTTTGAGCCGCGGTTCTTCAGCGAACCATCGCTGTTGTTGAGGTTCCCGGCAGCAACAACATAAAAAGTTACCAATGTATATGTGGCAATGAGTAAAATAACCGATTCTCATCTTTTTTAGCTGACGATATCCTCTTTTTCTGAGTTTTAAAGGTATTTACATCATTAGCGGGTAACCAGACTATACATCTGCACATTAAGCACAGCCGTAACCATGTTTACTCCGGTATTTTCTTCACCACCCTTTAAGGCCATTAACTCTTTTTTACTGCTTCCCATACGCTCATTTTTTGAAGAAAATCCAACCACTAAGCGGTTTTTGGGTAAAATAAATAATCAAATAAATCAAATTGTCATTAGTCTCTGAGACAGCGGAGAGTCTGGCCGCCCGCCTTGCCCCATTGGTCCACGGCAGTGTTGCCATAGCCGAGGAAAAGGCTCCAGCTGTAGTTGGCATCGAACTGTGCACTACTCCAGTAGGAGCCGTAGTAACCACGGGAGTCCAGCGTCCCACCGATGGTGAGGTGCCCGGCAGCATGGAGCTTTAAACCAGAGTTCCATGGGCCGTTCCAATCAGTCCATCCTCCACTAGTATTGACATTATTCCACTCAGTATATGTTGGAATACGCCAGCCACTGCCAAGCTCAAGAGCACAGGGGTCATTTGCAGTCTGCCAATCAAGGTTTTCATTTATCCAAGTTATTGTCCAAGATGGGGTAACGGTTGTTCCATCATTCTTATATCCCTGTTTTCGGTTAAACTGCCAGTACCAGCCTGCAGAGGCTTCTGTGGCATCATCTTTAGCAGTTGCCTGATGATCAGCACCCAAATTACTGGTAATCCAGCATTTTGAGGTTTCACCGGGAATATTTGTAACAGTGCCGTAAGTAACGGTTTTATTAACCGGCGCTACGCTGCCTGCTACATGGTTAATTATGATTGTGGGCATGCCCGGACAGGGTTGTCCACCCGAACTTCCTGTTGTGGTAAAACTAACCTGATTGCCGTAAGCAGTTCCTGTGATATTCGTGGCATAAGCCCTAACATAGTAATGTGTATTCGTTGTTAGGCCAGTTAGATTACTGGTGAAACTCCCCGTACCACTGCCATCTGTTGTATGTGAATTAGTAATGGTTGGATTTTGAGATGTGCTCCAACAAACACCTCGCGATGTAACTGATGAACTTCCTTGTGACGTTACATTCCCACCATCGGTTGCAGTTGTTTGGGTTATGTTTGATATTGCAGCGGTTGTTACAGTAGGTGGTTGTCCGGATGCTGCAGCTATAAGTGTTTCATAATCAAAGAATGGAGGATCAGTGTAATAATCAAGCACATCATGCCCTAAAATCTCCATTTGAACGCCTGCACCAACACTTGCCCCTGCATATAAAGACCACCATGGTGTTGCTAATAAATCTGCCTGAATTCTTACATAGCCTTCTCCAAACAGGTAAGGAGAAGCGACTCCATAAATCATAATCTTTAATTTTGGCTTAATATATATTTTCGCTCCTGCGGATGCACTAAGCGTGGGAGGTTGATACGTAAAGGATTTGCTATATGTTTGAGATGGTGTCCATTGATTATTCATATAATTCAATCCCACCGTATAAGTAAGTTGTTGATTAGCGCTGGTCGTTATTGCTGATTGAATATTTATATCTGTCCCAGCATCAATTTCAAGGTCAGGAACAAGGACTACTGGAACCCCACCAATAAATACAACTATTGGATTAAATGTAACATCTGCAAGTTCAATTTCTTTATCGTATTGTAAGTTTAACAAATCGATTGAACCTTCAAGGTTGAGTTGTTCTTGTACTTCATATTCTATCTTAAAGGATTTAATTGTAAACCAGCTAATTTCCAATTCGCTATTGATGGAGGGTAAGATAGAAAATTCCCCTGTTAAATGGATTAAGTGACTATCATCAAGATACGTATCAAGATTATAGTCCAAATTTGTGTTTTCATTACTTTTTATGTGAGAAAGATCTATGCTAACACCATTTCTTTTATAGCGTATTTTTTTAATTTTTTGTGCCGAAAGTATTGATTTTATAGTAAAACTGCCATTTTGAACTGCATCTGTCAGACTAGCAAATGAAGTTGTGATAATTACAGTATTCCCTGATTGTTGCACATCGGTTACTTTTCTCAGGTACCCATCTCCAACTCCCGAAACTAAAATATCTCCCTGTTTTAATGAAACTTGGTTAAGCACAGCATTCTTAAATGTGAAAGTATAATTAGTTGTATCGACACTGATAAAATTATTCCGCCAGTTAGTTGTATCAATCACCTTGGTGGTTACCGGAATATTTTGTTGGTTCTGGCTTGAATCATCAGATTTCTTCTTGCACCCGTATTGTAAAAAGATAAAAGTTGAAAGAAGAATCGATACAACTACTGATAATGTAAAAGTTTTGGTCTTCATAAGCAAAGGATTGTAAATGTTAATAATCAAATTTTTATAATCAACATCATAAGTCTTATCACCCAATTTAAGAATAGTTTTTGATTTCAAAACCCACTTTATCACAAAACAAAAATTTCAATTTAGCCGAAATACTCACTCAATTTTTCTTTAATCAAATTATCAGTAGTCTTTTAGGCAGCGGAGAGTCAAGCCGACCTCCTTATATTCGGTGGCTATGATGCTGGCGTTACTGCTGATGTACAGGCACCATACCCAAGTGACTTCGAACTGTGTATTACTCCAGTAGAAGCCGTAAGAGCCGCGAAGGTACAGCGAACCGGCAAGGCTGTCGAGGATCCCGGCAGCATGTATTTTTAATGCAGAGTTCCAAGTGTCGGTCCAAGTGATCCAGTTTCCACTCGAATTCACATTATGCCATTCCGTATACGTTGGAATACGCCAGCCATTGCCAAGCTCAAGGGCACACGGGTCATTGGCTGGTGTCCAGTCAGAATTTTCAACTATGCTATTAATCCAAGTCGTATTTGGTGTTCTTGTTGTACCATCATGCTTATAACCCTGTTTACGGTTAAACTGCCAGTACCAGCCTGCTGAGGCTTCAGTAGTGTCATCTTTAGTAGTTGCTTGATGATCGGCACCTAAATTGCTGGTTATCCAGCACTTTGAGATTTCACCGGGTATATTCGTAACTGTACCATAAGTAACTGTTTTGTTAATCGGGGCTACTCCTCCTGAAGCCACATGGTTTATTGTGAAGGAAGAACCACAAGTAAAACTTGATGAAGTAGTAAAACTTACCTGATTCCCATAAACTGTTCCAGTGTTATTTGTTGCATAAGCCATAACAAAATAAGGAGTATTTGCTGTCAGACCTGTTAGATTACTGGTGAAACTTCCCATGCCATTGCCATCTGTTGTATGTGAATTAGCAATAGTTGGATTTTGAGATGTGCTCCAGCAAATGCCTCTTGATGTAACAGAAGAACTTCCTTGTGAGGTGACATTGCCACCACCAGTGGCTGTTATTTGGGTTATTGATGAAATTACGGTAGTTGTAAGAATGGGTATTGTTCCGGCTCCAGTTGTAGTGAAACTAAGTTGGCCTCCATAAGCCGTCCCCACACTATTAGTCGCAAAAGCCCTCACAAAGTATAATGTACTGGTATTGAGTCCAGTTATATTGCTTGTAAAGCCTCCTGTTCCCGAACCATCTGAGGTATGACTGTTAGTAATTGTAGGATTTTGAGAGGTGCTCCAGCACAACCCGCGATTAGTAACCGGTGTTTCTCCTTGAGATGAAACATTCCCTCCACCCGTGGCTGTTGAAATTGTTATATTAGTAATATTCAAGGTGGAAACTGTTGGTAGTTGATCTTCCCCTACTGTCGCAAAAGATTGATTACTCCCATATCCTGTACCATGACTATTTGTCGCATAGGCCCGAACATAATAATGAGTTTGTGAATTCAAACCAGTTATTTGGCTTATAAATGTTCCAGTGATGGATACATCAGTAGTATGAGAATCGCTTATTGTGGGGTTCTGTGAAATGCTCCAACAAACACCATATGCTGTTATTCCAGTGGAGTGTAATTCTCCACCACATGTAGCAGAATTCGCTGTAATTGAACTAACAGTAGAAGTAAAAACTACAGGTAGCGAAGTGTTAGCATCCTTTGCGCAACTAATCACAATAAGAATTGAAATTATTTCAATGACAAAGAATGATTTATTGTGATTTTTCATATCCTTTTTTATTGCCTTATGGAATTTTCTGATGACGGATTTATAAAAAGCCACTTTGTACTTGTAAAAGTATTCATTTTTATTTTATCAGTACTTCTTTCCATTTTATTCGGGAATTCATTTTTTAAAGATTTATGGAATGCTTGCGGTTCAATTGCAAATATTTTACAATGTTATTTGCAATTTTCAACAGAAGGCAGGAAGGCGATAGTAAACCAGTTATAGAATTCATCAAATGTGTGAACGATGATGTATATACCGCTGGCTTTTTCAATTTCTGATTGATATTTTGCCTGGGATGGGCTCTGGCGGTCGTGGCCCCACTTGATTTCGATTTTAACGGATTTGCCCTGGACTGTGGCGGAGATATCGGCGGAGCCTTTGGTCATGGCGGTGGGAATGTATTTGACTGAGCCGATCTGTTTGCTGTGGCCGAGGATGTCGGTATAGGTTTTGCGGGTGTTGATGGTGCGGCCGGTTACTGATACGAGTTATGCCTGACCACCAGATAAGCGGATGACCCTGATCACGGCTATGGTGAGTTCGTCGGCTGAATTCGCTTTGATTGGTTTGAAAGGGAGCAGATCGGGTGATATCTCTGGATACCGTTTTTTCATATAGGCAAGGAATAGGTCGTTGAGGATTCCAATTGATTTCATATACATCAGTTAAAACGGCGCTTCTTCCGGGTCAACATAGGGCAAGGGGGCAAAATCAAGCTGCAATTCTTCACTTTTTATTTCCTTGGCCTTTGAATAGATGCAATTGCCGGATTTTTCTTCATAAAACCGGTGCGAGCGGAAATCGAAATACAGGATCACCTCACCTTTGTTACCGACGCCTCTTGGTTTGACCTTTTGAACGGAGACGATTGTCGCGTTATCGGGCATTATGATGCCGTCATGCTGTAATCCCTGGGGTGGACGGTATATGTTTAGCATGTTCATGCCTTTTCGTGCCCAGGACTGTCCGCCTGAGACTTCCCTGAAATCGGCCGGGGGATAATAGAAGTTCCCATTGGCATCTTTAACCTTTTGTTGATGGGTTATGTGTGTGATGATCGCGTTATGCCTGTCGTTAACCCGTGCATTCTGACGGATTTTACCCAATGTCCATTCAAGATAAATATCCTGGCGGTTGCCTTTGTCGGCGAAGTCGTGCAATAGTTCGTTCCATGGATCGATCGTTGTTGTATGAATTTTGGTGTTAAACTTTCTCTCGATGATGTCGCAGTAAGCATAGAAATCTTCGACGGTGAGCATGTTGTCGTCGGGGTCAACAACAATGAAATGTTTGTCGATGAACCGTTTTGCCTCATCAAGTTCGCCTGTGGAAAGTTGATTCCCGTGATTCGAATAGAAATTCTTTCCTGTGCTTATTTCGATCAGGTGGATATAAATATCAGAGGCGCCACCGGTTTCAGGACTAAACACAATATGCTTCATCCCATAGAACCGGGAACAGTTTATCAGAATCTCGTACCACAGGATTGTTTTTCCGCTATAAGGAGCGCCATAGATATAGGTCGTTGTTCCAAGCTTGAGGGTGTAGAATTCATCAAGAGCATCCCACCCCACATAATATCCACGACTTATTCCGTGTTTGAACTTTTCGTCAATATCCGGTTCAACGTCTTTGAGAGTGAAATATAGTTTGCCGTATTTCTGCTCTGTCATGATTTCTGCTTCAAGTGCATCGGTTACCGGATCTGTTTTCCCGTTTTCAATTCCATCGATAATGGCCCTTCGGTTTACCTGGAAGTCGGACGGGTCGATGTGATATGCCTCCTGTTCAAGCAACCTTACGGCCTCCTGATCGCTTATAATGCCGGAAGCCACGTAACCCCCCATGAGCCTTGAGGCTTTGAGGATCTTTGTGTGCCTTTCACCATCGACTGCTGAGCGTATATAGTTTAACGGAACCATGGCCCGCTTGTAATCGTTCTTTACATATTTTTCGTGGGTGGTGGTCTTCTTTTCATCCTTTTTCATCCGTTGGGTGAACACCATCGCTTCGGTATTCACGTAAACATCGGGATCGTATGAGAAAAAGCAGGCCCTGGATATATCTTTACAGGCAGAATCAATAACCTCCGGTAATATGTCGCGTAGCGCCTTATCGACCGCCGACCAGTATTCCTTATATTCTGCATCGGATTTAACAACCGGAATCTTAACGAGGGCCTTAACACCATCGCCACCAAGGCTCACAAATGCCATATAGATGAAGGGGATGGATTTTAAACGCTCCTTGAGCTCAACGCCGGTATGATCGAAATCCAACACCATCAAGCCGGAAGCCTCAAGGAGTGATTCATTGTCACGCTTGCTAAACTTACCCTGGAATATAACCACAGGCATTTCACTTTTTCTTATTTTGTATTTTTCGACATCATATTCGCGCAATCCCCTGAGCTCTTTTATCAAATCAAGCTTACTGCCTCCGGTTTTAATCTTTTCAATTATAACCGATAACTCGGTGCAAGAAACACTGCCGGATTTTACGTTTGCCTGAATCGTTATCATCAGTTCAACACCCTCCCTGTTTTAGCCAAGTCGGTTACCTGTTCCATATTCTGATTGTTTTTTAACTCGAACAACCCGGCCCAGTTCTGCTGAATACTCTGGTTTATGATCTCGGCAGCCTTGTCTATGGATCCCCCGGCCTTGCCGGATAAACTGTTTATGGTTACCTGCTCACCGGTAGTTGTATATTTTTTATCCTTTCTTTCTTTTTTGTACTTCAGCCAGTAGTCCCAGATGGCGCCAAACTTTTCAGATTCAAAAGGGTATTTTATTTTTGGATTGTAGTTATTGAAATTTTCGGCCCATTTGGGTTTTTCCCCCACACCCCCTTTTCCTTTATATATATTTTCATTTTCATCTTCAGCATGGGAGGTCAAATGACCTCTCATATGGAGACCTTCTTTTGTGTACTGATTTATCCCTTTTAAGTTGTTTAACCTACCTGAAATGAATGACTTGCGTTTTTCAATTTCGATGTCAAGACGTTTATTGTACCAAAGACCATTTTCGTCTT
>Ga0316226_1000584_pt1 | contig 47133 bp, 52 predicted proteins | sample TBH18017metaG_FD_206009 | JGI IMG/M metagenome (GOLD analysis project Ga0316226, IMG submission 206009) | Freshwater microbial communities from Trout Bog Lake, Wisconsin, USA - TBH18017 | ecosystem: Environmental > Aquatic > Freshwater > Lake > Hypolimnion/Profundal zone | place: USA: Wisconsin...
GATGTGGTCGCATGAAGCATGACCCGTGTCGGCCTCCCCTTGAGCAGCGAGAAGTCGCCGATGTCGAGGAGTCGCGGCTGCGTCTTGTAGGAGAAGCTCGGCTGCGCCACGGCCTTGCTCTCTCCGCACGCCGACGCGATGAGCGGCAGGACGCCGACAGCGACCGCGACCAACACGATGACGAGACCCTTGCGCACCATCTCTCTCATACCTCCGTGTACGTCCAATGCACTGCGGATGAACAGACGCGGCCGAACTGTCGCTGTGTGGCGGACCTTCTGGCGATCTGCTCGATGCGCATGTTCGGAGAGCCCACCGCTACGCCTCGCAGACCGCTGGGACGCCATCTACCTGCACACCGAGCAGGCTTGCACCGTGCAGCGCGAGAAACCCCATGTAGCCGTCGGAGGGCACCCATGTGGGGGCAGGTCGCGCCGGGATCGAACCCCATTCGGTGAGCGCGTCCGCATGCTCACAGCGAGCGGAGTAGGCCATCGTTGCGATCAATGCTGCAATCGCAGTGCGGCGTTCGTCCGCGCCAAAGGGCGCGCCGCGCGCCGTCTCATAGTCGGCGACGAACGAGAGCGCCTCCTCGAGAGTCGGCACGACGTCCAAGTCGTCGACGCGGTAGTCGGCAGTGAAGCAGTGCGCTGACGAACCCAAGAAGACGGGTTCGAGTCCGAAGCCCAGGCTGTCCCAGTCCCAAGCTGCGGAGAGCTCGCCGTCCGCGAAGAGGAGATGTTCGACACGCCAGTCACTGTGGCAGACGGAGGGTTCGCCTGCGCCTTCCTCATCCAGCCGTCGCAGCGCCTCGCCACCCAGGCGCTCGATCCAAGCGGCGCCATCAGCCGTTGCGGGGAAGTCGAAGCGTCGGTCGTGAGGCGTCTGCCAGCGTCGCCGCATCGCCATCGTGCTGGACTCGAGGCCAGCTAGACCAACTAGCTCCCGGCTGAGCTCCATTTGCCTCGCCAGGCCCCCAGCGACCAGTCTGCGGACCTCCGGGTCGTGAGCATTCCTCCACACACCGCAATCGAGCAACTCCTCCGCGACGGCGATGCCGCTGGCGAGCGGCGTGGGGCCGAGCAGTGGCCGCGGCGCGGGGAACCCGGCAGCAGCCAGATGGCTTTGGACCCTTTGCACGGCACTCAGCTGACACACATCGGTGGTCGCGCGATGCACCTTGACGACGACCCGTCGGTCGTCATCCAAGAGCAGGCCTTGTGTGCTGCCGACGCCGACCGAGTAGAACTCGTAGCGGTCGATGGCGCTGCCGAGCTCAGCGCAGCAGAAGGTGTTGATCGTTGCGACGATGGACGATGGATCCGTCGTCCCGTAGACATCATTCTCGAGGCGCGGCCGGTAGCTCCCCCAGAAGCGCCACGTGCGCGTGATGACGTTGACTCCTCCGGTCGCGTCCGCCTCCGTCACGGGTCCTCCGAACGTCGAGTACATGAGCTGTGCCGCGTCAGCGGCATCGGCTCGATGTACTTGTTGGACCGCCCACTCCCCTTGCCTCCCTGCGGGTCAGCGTCATCCATTAGGCTGAAGCTGATCAGCTCGGCGAGGGGGTCGGCATCGCTGTGCTGTTTGAGAGGCTGAACATGTCCAGCACTCCATTGACCGGCATGTGGGCGTACATCGTGATGGCAGAGAGCGCGTCGAAGTGATAGCGGGGTCGTCCCCGGAAGGGGTCAGACACCCGCCGCCCGCTGAACAGCTCGCCCATGAAGGGGAACAGAGGCATCGGTGTGCCGACACGACCTCCGCGGATCCACGTGGCCTCGTACCCATGTTCTGCCTTGGCGATGACGACCATCACGTTGGGATGGCCAACCTCCTGCCACGTGCCAACGTAGATACCGTATGTGTTCGCAGGTTTCCCGCCACTGCAGCCCGCAAGCAGAAGGGCGGCTGCCACGGCGAGCAAGACGGTCATGACTGCAAGGGCAGCCGAGAACCCAGGCCTCACGTCACGCGCCCCCCGGTCGACCCAACTAGGATTCTGCAGTCTGCGTAGGACGCTCAACGCAGCTGCTCACTTCTGCAGACGACCCTATCACCGAGTTCGGAGAACGGGATTCTGCAGACTGCCCATGCTGCCGATCGTGCGCCACTGGCCGACCGTGCGTCAGATGAGCATGCGCGAGCCATCGTCGGCGTCCGCGATCACGTCGAGGAACGCGTCGCCGTAGCGCTGCAGCTTGGACTGGCCGACGCCGTTCACCTCGAGCAGCGCCTCCGCGGTGGCCGGCTTGCGCGCCGCCATCTCGGCCAGGGTGGCGTCGCTGAAGACGACGTAGGCCGGCACGCGCTGCTCGTCCGCGAGCTGCTTGCGCAGCGCGCGGAGCCGCTCGAAGAGGCCCTCGTCCACGTCGAGGCCGGCGAGCGCGGCGGCGCGGGCGCTGCGGTCCGCCGCCTTGCGCTGCTTCTTGGTCGGGACGCGCGTGCGCGGCACGGCCAGCACCAGCGTCTGCTCGCCGCGCAGCAGCGGCCGGGCCGCGTCCGTGAGCCGCAGCACCGAGAAGCGCGCGATGTCCTGCGTGAGGAAGCCGCGGTGGATGAGCTGGCGGAAGAGGCTCTGCCAGTGATCGCGGCTGACCGCCGCGCCGATGCCGAAAGTGCTGAGCTGGTCGTGGCAGCGGCCGAGGATCTTCTCGTTCTCGACGCCGCGCAGGACGTCGATGACGTAGGCGATGCCGTAGCTCTGGTTGAGCCGGTAGACGCAGCTCAGCGCCATCTGGGCGTGCTCGGTGGCGTCGTAGGTCTCCGGCGGCTCGAGGCAGATGTCGCAGTTGCCGCACGGCGCCGGGTACGGCTCGCCGAAGTAGCCGAGCAGCGCCTCGCGCCGGCAGGTGAGCCCCTCGGCGTAGCCGACCATGCTGTTGAGCTTGTGCAGCTCGATGCGGACCTGCTCCGGGTCGCGCCGGTACTCCGGGTCCTCGGCGCCGTAGCGACCGACGCCCTCCACCAGGGAGCGCACGACGGCGGCATCGCCGAGGCCGAAGAGCAGAAGGGCCTCGGCAGGCAGGCCGTCGCGCCCGGAGCGGCCGGTCTCCTGGTAGTAGCTCTCCACCGACTTGGGCAGGTCGTAGTGCACGACGAAGCGCACGTTGCTCTTGTCGATGCCCATGCCGAAGGCGACCGTGGCGGCGACGACTTGGATGTCGTCGCGCGCGAAGGCGTCCTGGACGCGCTTGCGCTCCTCCGGGGCGAGGCCGGCGTGGTAGGCGGCGGCGGGCACGCCGGCTGCGACGAGCTTGCCGGCCACCTCCTCCGTGCGCTTGCGGCTGAGGCAGTAGACGATGCCGGCGTCGCCGGGGCGGCCGGCGAGAAAGGCCTTGAGTTGGTGGATGGGCTCGCGCTTGTCCACCACGGTGTAGCGGATGTTGGGCCGGTCGAAGCCGGTGACGAAGATCGGCGAGCCGGCGAGGCCGAGCCGCTCGCGCACGTCCTCGCGCGTCTGCGGGTCGGCGGTGGCGGTGCAGGCCATCAGCGGGACGCCGGGGAACAGCCCGCGCAGCTGACCCAGTTGAACGTACTCGGGGCGGAAGTCGTGGCCCCATTGGCTGACGCAGTGCGCCTCGTCGATGGCGAAGAGGGCGATGCCGCCGGACGCGCTCTCGTCGGCGGCGATCTCCTGCAGGCGCTCGAGGAACGACTCCGTCATGAGTGTCTCCGGCGCCACGTAGAGAAGGTCGAGCGCGCCCTGGTGCAGGTCGCGCAGGATGCCGCGTGACTCAGCCGCGTCGAGCGACGAGTTGTAGGCGGCGGCGCTCACGCCGGCGGACCTGAGCGCATCGACCTGGTCCTTCATCAGCGAGATGAGCGGCGACACGATGATGCCGGTGCCGGGGCGCACGATCGACGGGATCTGGTAGCACAGCGACTTGCCGCCGCCGGTGGGCATGAGCACGAACGCGTCGCGGCCGGCGATCAGGTGGTCGACGACCTCCTCCTGGTCGGGGCGGTACTCGTGGAACCCGAAGACGTCGCGCAGGACCGCGCGCGCGGCGGTCGGAGCGCCAGCATCCGCGCGCGCGGAAGGCGCCGGAGCGGCGCCGGCAGGCGCAGAGGCGTCGTGTGAGCCGGAGAGGGAAGACACCTTGCGAGTGTAGCAAGGTTGACGGACGGCCGGGCCGGCGGCCTCAACCCGCCGGGCCGCCGCCTTCAGCCGGTCCCGCCGCGCGGGTCGCCGCGACGTAGGATGCGGGCAGCGACAGGAGGTCCACCATGAAGTACAGCACCGCTAGCCTCGGGCGCGCGCTGATCATCCGCCTCGAGGACGGCGACGTCGTCCACGAGTGCATCGAAGAGGCGGCGCGCGCCGAAGGCATCGCCCGCGCCGCCGTGCTCCTGCTCGGCGGTGCCGACGGCGGCAGCCGCGTCGTCGTCGGCCCGGAAGACGGGCGAGCCTCCGACATCGTGCCCATGGAGCGCGTCCTGCACGACGTGCACGAGATGGTCGGGGCCGGCACGCTGTTCCCCGACGGCGCCGGCCGGCCGGTGCTGCACCTGCACGCCTCGTTCGGCCGCGACACGGCCGTGACCACAGGGTGCATCCGCAACGGCGTGCGCACCTGGGTGGTCGGCGAGGCGGTCGTGATCGAGCTCGTCGGTTCGACGGCGACGCGGCGCGAAGACCAGTCGACGGGCTTCGAGCTGCTCGACATCTGAGGCGCCGGAGCGGCGCCCGGCACTGCAGGACGAGCGCGGGGCGCGCGAGCGCCGGAGCGAAATGGGCTGGCGCGGAGTCCCCGAGGGCGGAGCCCGCGAGAGCCCCAGCAGAACGAGACGAGGGCGGAGCTCCTGAGAGCCCCGCCCTCGCCTGCAACCCCTCGGGGTCGGTGTCCGGCGCCTGCATCCGCCTATGGCGGATCCAAGGGTCCGTCGCCGCGTCCGAGGAAGACTTCGCATCGGGAGCACATCCCGATTCGCGGCATCTTACACGTTTTGTTGCCAAAGGCAATCGTATTTGTGTCGATTCACGGGATGACTTGTCTTTGTCAAGGTCTGGCCGCCCGGCCTGGCTCGCGCGGCGGCCTGGTGAACCGGGGCGAGACACGCTTCGCATCGTGCTACCATGCAGCCATGCACGCGCTCCGCATGCCTCGCGCTCCGACCACGCGACGCCGCCTGTGGCTCGCCGTCACCTGCCTTGTACTCCTGCTCGCGACCTGCGGCGCGCTGGCTGCCACGCGAGCGTCGTCTGCCGTTGCGGCGGCGTCGACGGCGGCTTCCTCGCGCGCCTTCGTCAAGCACCCGCAGCCGGTGCCGATCCTCGTGTATCACCACGTGCAGTCGTACGAGGCGGGCTACTACCTCATGTACGTGGGCACGTCCCAGTTCGCGAGCCAGCTCGCGTACCTGCACCGCAACGGCTACCACCCGGTCACGCTCGGGCAGGTGTGGGACGCCTGGACCGGGCGCGCCAAGCTGCCTCACCGGCCGGTCGTGCTCAGCTTCGACGACGGCTACCTCGACCAGTACACCAACGCCGCGCACCTGCTCCACCGTTATCACTACCCCGCAGTGCTCAACCTGGTCGCCCACAACGGCACGGCGCTCTCGGGGGCGATGGTCCGGCGCATGATCGCCTGGGGCTGGGAGGTGGACTCACACACGCTCACGCATCCGCTGCTGACGCACCTGTCGTCGTCGCAGCTGCGCTACCAGCTCGTCGAGTCGAAGCGCATCATCAAGCATCGCTTCCACGTGCCGGTCGACTTCCTCTGCTACCCAGGCGGGATCTACAACAGCCGCGTGATGCGCGCCGTGCGCGCGGCCGGGTACTTGGGCGCGACGTCGATCCGCTTCGGGCGCGCCACGCCGCACGGGCGCTTCGCGATGCCGCGCATCGCGGTCTACTGGGGCGAGTCGCTGGGCACGTTCGGCAACCGCATGAGGACGGCGCCGCGGATGACCTCGGCACCGGGGCGCTAAGAGGCGCTCCCGTTTGACGCCCCGCGGCCGAGCGTCCAGTATGGGGTCTCGGTCCGTCTCACCCGCCTGATCCGGAGGTACAAGAATGCTCGAAGGTCTCTTGACCCCCATGCACATCCTGGTCATCCTCGTGATCGTGGCGATCTTCTTCGGCGCCAAACGGCTGCCGGAGCTGGGCAAGGGGCTGGGCAGCGGCATCCGCGAGTTCAAGTCGGGCCTCAGTGAGCTTCACTCCGACGTGACGGATGATGAGCCGGTCCCGGCGGCAACGCCGGCGCCTGAACAGCCGAAGCTGCTGGCCGCGCAGGCGACGCCGGCCGCCGCGACTGGAGATGCCGCCCCGACGGATGCCGGCGCGGTCGTCGCCGACAACCTCACCGACGCCGACGCGTCCGCATCTACCCCTGTGGCGCAGGAGACTCTCTAGCGCACGACGACCAAGGGCGGGGCGGCCACTTCGGCCGCCCCGCCCTTTTCGTCCCTGCATCTCGTTGTAGTCCGGTCGAGAGGCCGCGTCGAGAGGCCGGGCGCGACTGACGCTCAGATCCCCAGGCCGGCCCTCTTCTGATCTATCCATGCCAGCATCGCTGCGACGGCTTCCTTGGGGTCGGTCTCGACCGCCAGCTTGCCGCCGGTGACCCCCGGCAGGTCCTCCGTCACGAGCTTCACGAGGTTCGGCGCGCCGGTCACGAACGGCACCGGGTTCACGTGCGTGTAGAGGCCGAAGGCCAGCGCGGCCATGGCGTCGATGGTCGCCTTCTGCTCCATGTACTCGGGGGCGGTGGCCACGACCGGCAGGTCGCAGGTATCGACGCCGAGGGCGTCGGCGATGGCGCCGACCAGCAGCAGGATGCGGCCGGTGTCGGTGCAGGTGCCGAAGCTGAGCACCGGCGGGATACCGAGCAGTTCGCAGACGGCGGTGAGGCCGGGGCCGGCGAGCTCCTTCGCCTCGGCCGTCTCGAGGCCGGCGACCTGAAGCCCGGCGTTGCCGCAGCCCATCGCCAGCACGAGCACGTCGTTCTTGATGAGCTCCTTGGCGATGGCGACGGTGTGGCTGTCTTGGCCGGAGTCGCGCAGGGTGGTGCAGCTCACGAGGCCACAGACGCCCTTCAGCGTGCCGTTCTTTATCACGTCGAGCAGCGGGTCGAGGCTGCCGCCGAGGGCGCCGAGGATGCTCTCGGTGCTGAAGCCGGCGACGGCGTCGCCGGTACGCAGCTCGGGCGTGACCTGGTCGAGCGCCCGGCGCTGGGGGTAGTTGGCGACGGCGAGGTCGATGAGCTGCTTCGCCTGCTCGCCGGCCTTGGCTGCGTCGAACACGATCGGCGTTTCGGCGCCGTCGATGCCGACGAGGTCGCTGACCGGGACGAGCAGCGTGCCGTGGGCGGCGCAGGTGGCGCCGAGGGTCGGCACGGTGCAGTTCATGTCGGCGGCGAAGACGTCCACGCCGCCGGTGGCGACGGCCAGCTCCTCCGTCAGCCAGTTGCCGGTGAGACCGACGAAGACGTCGTCGACCTCGAAGCGCTGGACGAGCTCCTGGCCGGTCTCGATGGAGCCGACGATGCGCAGGCCTCTGGCGCCGGCGGCCTTCGCCTTCTCCTGGGCCGCCGGCTCGTGCGCGGCCGCGATCAGGGCCGCGCCGACCATCGGCTCGTGGCCGTTGACGACGATGTTGACGTACTCGGGATGGATGATGCCGAGGTCGACCTTGATCGGGTGCGGCGTCGGCGTGCCCCAGAGCGCATCCTGCGCGAGTTCCAGCGGGATCTGGGCGCCGTAGGCGGTGGCGATGCCGAGGCGCAGGCCCTTGAGGGCGAGGCTCACGTAGTTGCCGTCCACGTTGGTGAGGCAGCTGGAGGTGGCGAACATGTTCTCGTGCAGCACGCCGCCCGGCATGATGCCGAGCTCCTTCCACTTCGCGACGCGCTTGGCCGGCGCCATCTTCTCGACGAACGGCGACGGGCTCTGGTGGTCGCGGTTGAACTCGGCGTGGATCGCGTCGGCGACGCGCCTGGGCAGCGTGTCGCGCGGCTCGACGGCTTCGCCGACGACGCCGGCGAGCAGCTCGAGCTTGCTCCAGTCCTTGATCTCGTAGGTGCCGCCGGGCTTCGCCTGCGCCAGCGTCTTCATGACCTCGCTGGCGTGGTAGGTGTAGGTGGCGGTGCCCATCGTGTTCTGGAGCAGGAAGTTGCGCATCGCCATGCCGTCGGCGTCGATGCCGCAGACGCCGCGCGGCGCTCTTTCGGTGATGCGGCACGGGCCCTGCGAGCACAGCGAGCAGCGGATGCCCTGCTCGCAGAACTTGCAGCGCTTGGTGCCGAGGTCGCCTTGCGCCTCCATGCGGTCGAACGTGGTGCTCTCGCCGGCCTCCCTCGATTGTACGAGCATCGCCTGTACGGATTCGTGGTGACTGTCTGCCATGGACTCCTCCTGGGAGATTTGGGAACTTTGGGGCTTCCTCCACACTCTTGAGCCATACCCTCACGCCTGCGAACTCAGCCGTTCGTCAGCCGTGGTCCGTCGCCGGACCCAGTCGCGTGCCGGCGCTGGGCTCCGTCGCGGGTCAGCGTCGAGTCAGCCGTGGATCAGCGCCGGGAGGCACTTGACGCAGACCCAGGTGCTCTCGCCCTTGTGGCGGGCGGGGAACAAGACGGCGTCGTTCTCGCTGCGGCCGCAGTTCATGCACGTCTGCTTCATCGTGATGCCGGCGGCCAGCTTGGCCGCCATCTGCTCGGCGGCGGCGTCTTCGTCGAACGCCGGGGCTTCTCGCTTCTCCACGGTGAGCGCTCCTTCGGGGCACACGGCGAGGCAGAAGCCGGCGCCGTCGCACAGCTCTTCCTTCATGACCTTGGCTTTGCCGTCGACGATCTCGATGGCGCCCTCGGCACAGGGCGTGACGCAGAGGCCGCACCCGTTGCAGCGCTCTTCGTCGATGTGCACGATGCTGCGAAGTGGCATTTGGACTCGCTTTCTTCGGGGCCGGGCGGCGGAGGCGCGGCGCGCGCCGCCACCCGGGGTCTGTTCTGTATTCTCAGTGCCAAAGGTACCCGGGCACGCGCTGCTCATCCTTGACGTGTGTCAAGGGGCGCTCCTATCATCCTTTGCCCCCGCTCTCCTCGCCCCATGGGTTTTTGCATCGACATTGGAGGTGATCGCGCCGTGAAGTTCGCCACTCGCGCCATCCGCAGCGGCAAGGACATCGACGCCGTGACGGGCGCGGTCGTGCCGTCGATCTGCCAGAGCACCACGTTCGCGTTTCACGGGATCGAGGACAGGCGCACGCACGAGTACTCGCGCAGCGGCAACCCCACGCGCGACGCGCTCGAGGACTGCATCGCCGATCTCGAGGGCGGAGCTGGAGGGCTCGCCTTTGCCTCCGGTTCGGCCGCCACCGTTGCGGTGCTCTCGCTGCTGCGCCCCGGCGACCACATCGTGGCGACGCAGGACATCTACGGCGGCACGTACAGGATCTTCGAAGGTATCGCCGCCCCCTCGCAGATCGAGGTCACCTACGCCGACGCGCGCGATCCGGCGTCCCTCGGCCGCGCCGCGCGCCCGTCCACCAGGCTCTTCTGGGTCGAGTCGCCGACCAACCCCCTTCTGCAGATCGTCGACGTCGCCGCGGTGGCGGAGGAGGCACACCGCGCCGGCGCGCTCCTCGTCGTCGACAACACCTTTGCCAGCCCGTTCCTCCAGAGGCCGCTCAGCCTTGGCGCCGACCTGGTGCTGCACAGCACGACCAAGTACCTCGGCGGGCACTCGGACGTCGTCGGCGGAGCCCTCGTGAGCAAGACCAAGGACCTCCACGAACGCCTCTACGCCTACCAGAACGCCGCCGGTGCCGTGCCCGGGCCGTTCGACGCCTGGCTCGTGCTGCGCGGCATCAAGACGCTGGCGGTGCGCATGCGCGCTCACGAGGGAAACGCCCTCGCGGTGGCGCGCTTCCTCGAGGCGCACCCGCTGGTCGAGAGCGTCGTCTACCCCGGCCTCCCCAGCCATCCGGGGCACGAGCTTGCCAAACGGCAGATGGATGGGTTCGGCGGCATGGTGAGCTTCCGGCTCCCCGGCGGGCGCGCGCAGGCGGACGCCTTCGCCCGCGCCCTCGAGCTCTTCGCGTTCGCGGAGAGCCTCGGCGGCGTGGAGTCGCTCGCCTGCCACCCCGCGACGATGACCCACGCGACCATGTCGGCGGAGCAGCGTGAGGCGCGCGGTATCACCGAGGGGACGATCCGTCTGTCGGTCGGCATCGAGGACGCCGAGGACATCGTCGCCGACCTGGAACGGGGACTCGTCGCCGCCGCAGCCGCGTAGTCCCGGCGGCTCAGTCAGTCCCAGCGGCTCCGTCAGTCTGGCGGCCGGCGCTCCCAGCCTCCGGCGACGACGGCGCCGACGGTCTCGTCCACGCGCCGTGCCCGCGTGTCAGCGCGGCGCGCCTCGAGGATCCAGTCGATGTACTCGCGCTTGTGCGAGTACGGCAGCTTCTCGAACGCTGCCTCGGCCGCGGGGTCGTCGTGCAGCGCGATCTGCAGGTCGTGGGGGACGGCCATCTCCGAGTTCGTATGATCGCTCGCGCCCATCTCCACCGTCCTTCAGCGCATCGGTCGCAGGGAGCCGGCGACCTCCAGCAATTGCTGGCGCGTGAGGTCGCCCGCGACCGTGATCATGAGGCCGTCGTGAAAGGCCCACAGGTGGGGCACGCCCACCGGCGGTATGGCCAGTTTGGCGGTCACGCCGTCCAGGGCTCCGCCATGGACGACCACGGTCTCTCTCGCGTTCGGCGCACCTCCCTGAGAGGGGTCGGAGGCGAACGGGTCGGCCAGGAGCGGATCGTGCATGCCGGCCTCGAGCCGGCAGGTGACGGTCATCGTCAGGAATCCGGAGCGGTACAGGAGCTGCGTGATGTCGTGGCTCGGGATCCAGTGTTCGTTGCTCACATCGCCGGCACCCGTCTGGACGAAGAAGCGGGCGGTGCGGGCCACAGCGGCCTGTGAGTAGGAGAACCCTGAGGGCAGGACTGCCGGAGCGAGCGGCGCGTAGTCGAAGGCGTGCGCAGCTTGGCGCCTGGTCGCACGCCGGAAGTGCTCGCGGTCGACCTCGACGCGGGCGCCCTTCGGGAAGGCAGGGCGGAACTGGGCGTCGGCGACCGGGACGTTGAGGCGAAGGCGGGTCAGTCGCTCCTCCTGGACGACGTCGCCGTGCAGGAGTGTCGTGAAGCAGACGGGGAACCAGGTCGCGCGGTCGACGGTGATCCGCAGTTCGTCGAACTGGCCGTAGAAGCTCAGCCCACCGTCGGACGCCTGGAAGACGGGACCGGGCACCACCTTGGCGCTGACGACGAGGGCGGGCCGCCGCTCGTACGTCGCAGCCTGCACAGTGCCGCCGGCCAGGGTCGCCAAGGCGCTCACGGGGAAGCCCTCCGTGCTCATCCACGACGCCTGTTCGCCCTGCGTGTCCGGCGGGCCGAGCGGCGTCTCCGTGGTGAGGATGGCCTGCTCGACGCCGGAGCTCCCTCCGCTCGCGGAGTAACCGGGCCCGTACAGGCCCATGATCCCGGTCGTGTCGTCATACGTCTCGACCATCACGGGCGGCACATCACGCGTCAGTTTGAGCTGCACCTTCTCGTGTTCGACCTTGACCGACCCGTCAGGCTGGACCGATACGCTCCATGTGCCTGCGTCGACGGGGATCGTCTTGCGCAGGCGGCCGTCTGCGGTGGCGATGAGATCGTCGGGCAGCTGCTCGACCGCAGCGGGGCCGTCGACGTGCGCCTGCTTGAACCAGTCGGCGCTGGTCATGCCGGGTGCCAGCGTGTCGGGCCCGGTGACGTCTCCGTGGAGCGTGACGATCGTGGCCCTCACGGTCGTGAACGTGCTGAGGGCCTTGCGCACGTTGGCCACGATCTCGGCGGCCGAGGCGACCGGAGGGTGTGTGAGCTGTTGCACCGTATGCCGGCTTGTGATGGCGATGATGCCCACCGCGACGACCGCGACCGCTGCAGCGACGAGGAACCAGGGGCGGGAGGAGCGTCGGGTGCGCGGGGTGGCGCCGGCAGTAGTGACGGTAGCGCTGCTCACGGCGCCGGTGGCGCCCTCAGCGTCGACGGCGTCGATGCCGGCCCACAGCCGCTGCTCGAATCCTGGGGCATGTGCCGGCGCGCCGCCGAACTCGCGAAGGGTCTTCTCGAGATCGGTCATTGCCGGTCACCTCCATGGCTTGCTGGCGCGAGCGCCTCCATCAGCGTCGTCCTGGCCGTGGCGACACGACTCGCCACCGTTCCGCGCGGCACGTCCATGATCTGTGCTGCGTCGGTGTAGCTGTAGCCCTCGCGGAGGACCAACAGCACGGCGACGCGCTGCTCGGGCGGTAGTGCGGCGAGTGCGGCGCTGAGCTGCTGTCGCTGCGCCAGGTCGTCTTGGGGCGCGTCCGGCGCAGCCACTCGTTCGAGCGTCTCGGCTGTCACAGGATCCGCCTCTCTCGAGCGGCGCAGGTGATCGATGCATGTCGTGTAGGCGATCCGGTGCAGCCAGGTCCCCACCGCCGCCTCGCCGCGGAACGCCATAAGACCGCGATAGGCCTTCACGTAGACCTCCTGCAGCACGTCATCCATGGCTTGGGTCGAGCCGAGCAGGTGATAGGCGAGCGCCCGCAGACCGTCGTCGTGCGCCGCGACAAGGGCTGCGAATCCGGCGTGGTCGCCGGGGCGGGGAGCGGCCTCCGTGGTCGCGACCGCAGCCGGCCGTCGCTCACGCAGGTCGATGAGTTCCGCGCCTTCTTCTCCCAGGCCCACTCCGGCCCCCTTGCCCCGATTGCCCAGCCATCATGCTGGTCGCTCAGAGACTTGGACGCAAGAACGCGCTGGTTGTTTCGGTGCCGGCCCTATTCTTGCGCCAGCCGCCGGAGCTTGCCGAAGTCGAGGATCTCGATGAGTTCGTGGTCGCTGCTCATGCGCAGGATGCCGCCGCGCTTGAGACGGTCGAACGTGCGGCTGAGGGTCTCGGGCACGGTGCCCAGTCGCGCGGCAAGCTCGCGCTTGGTCGTCGGTAGCCGCACCACGCGAGGAGCCGGCGGGGCTTCGTCGGCCGGCCCGGAGGAGCCGCGAGCCGTCGCCGAAGAGCCGGCCGCTGCGCCGGCGGACGGCGCGTCGAGTTGGGCATCCGCCAGCGCCAGCAGGTACCGCGCGAGGCGCGCCGGCACTGGCAGCAGGAGTTCCTCGACGCGGCGGTTGAGCAGGCCCAGCAGGTGGGCCATGGCCGCCAGCAGGTTGACCGAGAGCTGCGGCTCGGCGAGCAGCAGGTCGAGGACCTTGCTCTTGTCGAAGCGATAGATGCGCGAGGCGGCCATCGTCTCGGTGCTCGACGGATAGGCCTCGTGGAAGAGCGCCGCCTCGGCGAAGGTCTGGCCGGCGTCCACGTGGCGCACCGTGGCGGTGCGGCCGTCGCGCAGCATCTTGAACACCTTCACGCGGCCGGCGGAGAGCAGGAAGAAGGCTTCGGCCGCGTCGCCCTGCAGGAAGATCGTCGCCTCGGCCGGGAAGTCGACCGGCGTCGCCAGCGCGGCGAAGCGCTCGAGCTGCCCTTCGTCGAGATGGGCGAAGAGAGGAGCGGCACGGAGGTCGGCGAGCGTCTGCGTGGTCATGCGCCGAGTATACCCGCGCCGCACTGACGGCCCCGCGGCGCGGCGCGCCCGCCGCTCAGCCTTGCGGTGCGCCTCCGCTCAGACCGATGCCCGAGGCGAGCGCCGGGTTGGTGGGCTGCACGACGATCGCGGCGGTCCCCGCCACCGGGCACTTGTTCTCGCAGATGCCGCAGCCGATGCAGCGCTTGGCGACGACCTTGGGGCGGGCCAGGTAGTCCTGGGTGCCGTCCGGCCTCGTGATCAGGTGCTCGCCGGTGAGGACGATGGCCTTGTCCGGGATCGGGCACATCTCCTGGCACACCGCGCAGGGCGTGTCCAGGGCCCAGGGCAGGCAGCGGTTGCGGTCGATGACGGCGAGGCCGATCACCTGCTTGCGCTTCTTCTCGAGCGCGAGCTTGGGGATGGCGCCCGAGGGGCACACATGGCCGCAGGCCGTGCACGAGAAGTCGCAGTAGCCGAGGCGAGAGGCCAGCACGGGCGTCCACAGCGCCTCGAGGCCGCCCTGACCGAGCGAAGGCTGCAGGCCCGACGTAGGGCAGACCTTCATGCACTCGCTGCAGCGCAGGCAGTGCGAGAGGAAGGCGCCCTCGTCCTGGGCGCCCGGCGGGCGGATGAGCCCCGGATTGACCGGGCCGCGCCAGACGCCGGTGCCGAGCAGCGCCACGGTGCCGGCGCCGGCCGCCGCGGCGGCGACGAACTGCCGGCGGCTCGGGTCGTAGGTCGTCCACGGTCCGGGGCGGCGCGCGAGCCCGAAGCTCATCGCCTCGTGCTCCGGGCAAGCGACAAGGCAGTCGAGGCACATCGTGCACTCGGAGGTGACCACGCGCGCGCCGGGGCCGGCGGCTTCGCTGCCATCGCCGGCGCTGCCGGCCCGGCCCGCACCGGCCGCCGAAGCCGCCAGTCCGCCGGCCGTCACCTCGATCGCATCCACGCGGCAGGCGCGGGCGCAGGCGGCGCAGCGGTTGCAGCCGTCGCCGACGATCGGGCGCAGCACCTGCACCTTGGCGAAGAGGCCCAGCAGCGCGCCGAGCGGGCACAGGTAGCGGCACCAGAAGCGGTCGGCGAAGACGTTGAGCAGCACGATCGCCAGGAACATCAGGAACAGCGCGACCGCCTGGGCGTAGTGCGGCTGGTACACGGGCAGCACGTTGCCGCGGAAGTGCGCCTCGAACCAGGAGACGGCGCTGCTCCCCGGTCCCCATCCGTTGAGCCAGTACTCGACCGACGTCACCACGTAGTCGAACCCGGGGATCAGCGAGGTCGTGGCGGTGCGCGTGAGCAGCGATATCGGGTCGAGGACGAGCAGCGTCATGCTGGTGAGAGCCGCCATGACGGCGATGGCCACCAGCACGACGTACTTGACGACGCGGAGGCGCGCCGGCACCCGTGCGCTCAGCCGGCGCGCCGAGCGAAAGCGGAACCAGCCTAGCAGTGTGCCCATCGGGCAGATCCAGCCACACCAGACGCGCCCGACCACGACCGCCAGGACGATGGTGATGAGCGCCGGCGCCAGATGCCCGATCCAGTGGCGGGCGGCCACCATGGGCGCGAAGGCCGCCAGCGGATCAAGGCGGAAGAAGAAGTCGGCGTAGGGGAACGCGGCGCGACGTTGCAGCGCCGCGAACAACAGGTAGACGAAGAAGATGAGAAACGCGATCTGGACGGCGCGGCGCGCCCAGCAGGCGGCCTTCCAGCCGCCCGTGTTGCGCCGCGCCGGCTCGGCCGCAGACCTGCTCTCCGCTGCGGGATCGCCGTTCGCCGCGGGGCCGCCAGGCGCCGGCGCGGCCTCAGACATTGCGGATCTTCGTCGCCGGCAGGTCCATGCTGCCCAGGTGCATGTCCGCCGCGGCCTTGATGTACGGCACGTCGGCCGGCGTCTTGCCGAAGAGCCGGGTCGCGTAGGCGTCGGCCGCGACCCAGTCGGCCGCCGCGATGATCGTGTCCTTGATGTTGACGTCCCGCATGCTGCCGCCAGAGGGGCCGTTGCGCACGAGGATCCGCATCGCGTCGATCACCGAGAGGTCGGGGCGCAGCGCCGCGTTGAGCTCCGCGATGCTCTGGCTCAGGCCGACGCGGTGCATGCGTCCGCGGTCGCTCGTTGCGCCCATCATGTTCTTGCCCGCCAGGGTGAGGCCGGTGGAGCCGTGCTGCTTGGCGATCGGCACGTTGATGAGCACGTCGGCGTCGGCGATCGCCCGGTAGATGGGGTGGACCTTGAGCAGATGCCCGGGGATCACGTAGTCCTTGTACTCCGAGTCGCTCATGATCTCCATCGTACCGCCGGCGGCGGCTACGGCTGCGGCGATGCCCGAGGCTGCGTAGGTGTTCTGCGGGAGTCCGCCGGCGGGGTTGTCCATCACCAGCACCTGCTTGGCTCCCGCCGCCAGGGCCAGGCGGACGAGTGTCGCGACGACGTCCGGGTCGGTCGTGACGGCGAACTGGGGCGCCATGGCGTGGACGATGTTCGGCTTGACCACGACGACGTCGCCGCGTTTGACGAACAGACTCATGCCGCCGAGCGCCGTCACGGCGCGCTCCACGTTCACCGACGCCGAAGGACCCTCGGCGACCACCACGCCGTCGGCCCCGGGGCCCGGCGCGGGCCGGCCGGCGCGCGGCGACGGGATGGCGGCGGCATCGTCGCGGGCGGGAGCCGGCGGCGCGGCGGAGCCGCCGCCGAGGCCGCCCGCCGCTTTGCCGCCGCACGCTGCAAGGAAGGCGGATCCCGCGCCGGTCACGGCGGCGATCTTGAGGAACTCGAAGCGGGTGAGACGTCTCACGGGTGCTGGCCACCTCATCGCAGCGGTGCGTGACCCCAATAGTAGCGTGCGGAGTTTAGTCTGTCGCCCCGGTCGAAACTCCGGAGCAGCAGGCTCAGACGTTCCTGATGCTCACGCCCGCCAGGTTCATGGTGCCGAGGTGCATGTCGGCGGCGGCCTTGATGTACGGCACGTTGCCGACGGGGATGCCGAAGATGCGCGAAGCCGCGTAGGTGTCGGCTGCCACCCAGTCGATGCAGGCGAGCACTGTGTTCTTGACCTTCACATCCGCCAGGCTGCCGCCTGTAGGCCCGTTGCGTACCAGGATGCGCATCGCGTCCACGACGGTGAGCTCCGGACGCAGCTTGGCATTCACTAGAGCGATGCCCTGGCTGAGCTGCCCATGCATCTTGCCCCGGTCGGTGGTGCACCCCATCAGATTCTTGCCCGCGATGGTGAGCCCGGTGGAGCCGTGCTGCTTCACGATCGGCACGTTGATGAGCACGTTCGCGTTCACGATCTCGGCGTACAGCGGGAAGCTCCCCAGGTAGCCTCCGAGCGGGTACTTCCTGAAGCCCGCACTGCTCATGATGCGCATGGATCCGCCGGTCGCGGCGACGGCGGCTCCGATGCCACTGCCGCTATAGGCGCTGGTCGGATTGACCGAGATCGGATTGTCCATCACGCGGACCTTGCCGGCGCCGGCGGCCTTCGCCAGCCGCACCAGTGTAGCGACCACTTGCGGATTGGTGGTGGCCGCGTAGGCCGGTGCCCGATTCGTGCAGATGTTGGGCTTGATCACCACGGTGTCGCCCGTGTGCACGAACTTCCTCATGCCGCCGACCGCGGCGATGGCCCGCTGGACGTTGCTTGAGGCGCTCGTGCCTTTGGCCACGGCGAGGACGGTGCCGGCGGCGTGGGCGGCGCGTGCGTCTCCGTCGAGCGCCGCCTGGTCGAGCGCGTCGTTGGTGCCGGTGATGGCGGCGAGCGCGTCCTCGGCTCCGCCGAGGAACAGCACGCCGGCGCTGCCGGCCGCCAGGATCTTGAGGAACTCGGCTCTGGTAAGGGGAGTGTCCGCCATCACGTCACCTCGTGTCCGGTCCGCAGGACATGTCGATGGTACTCCTCGGCGATTCGACTATCTCGATGAGCGCAAAGCGTCTTCCGGCCGGCCGACGCCGATCCATCCCGGCCGTCCGCCGTCGGCGCTCGCTGGGCCGTCGCGGGCCGGTCTGAGAAGAACTCCTGTGCCCGCCACGGGCCGAGTCCCGGCGAGCGTGTGCGGCAGACGGATGTCGGCCTGCGCCGGGCACGCGACCAACGGGCGAGACTCATCTCCACGCGGCGCAGTGCCGACAGAAGCCCCAGGGACGGGAACCAAAGGGGGCAGACCGTGGAAGACGTGCTCGAGGAACGCAAGGCGCCGCGCGAGCTTGACGCTCTACTGCGCCAGCTCTATCTCGGTCGCGCCGCTGAGCGCGTCGCCGACTACGGGCGCGGCCGCGTCTGCGAGCACCCCGGCTGCGTGACGCGACTCTCGATCTACAACCCGGAGCCGTGCTGCGCGCTACACGAGGCCAAGAGCCGGCCGCACGCGCGACGAGGCTCTGCGCGCCGCTAGATTCCGCGGCCAAGGGCCGCTTCTCGCGCGCGCTGTCGCCCGAGAGCCTTACTTCACCGTCAGCTTTCTGGAGCCGGGCGGGGCCTGCTGCGTGTGCCCGCCCTGATCCGTCGCGTAGACGGCCCAGGTGTACGCGCCCTTTGCCAGCGTGCACTTCTGCCACCTCAGGGTCGTCCACACGCCGGAGGTGACGAAACCGCAGGGGATCGTCTTGCTGACGACCTTGCCCTTCATGATCTTGATCCAGGCGGTGGCCTTGGGGCTGACGTCCTCGTCCACCTTGAAGGTGAAGAACGCGGACTTGCCCTTCTTAGCAGTCACGTCGGTCAGCGCAAACGTGAGCGGGCCCATGTCGACGGGCTGGAACTCCTGGATGCGCGCGGCATCGCGGTCACACACAAAGACGTGGCCGTCGCTGTTGACGGCGATGCCGAGCGGGTACGTGAACTTGCCGTTGCCCGTGCCGGAGCCGCCCCACGAGGCGAGGAGAGCCCCATTGGCGCCGCTCAGCTTCTTGACAAGCTGTGCGTCCGGTTCGGTGATGTAGACGTTGCCGGCGGCGTCGCAGGCGAGGCCGGTGGGGGAGCTGAGCTCGCCGGTCACCGTGCCGCTGCCGCCCCAGAAGGCGGTGGCAGTGTAGACGGTCTTCGTGGAGTCCGGCGTGAATCGTACGACCTGACCGCGGAGCGAGTCGGCGACGTAGACCTGCCCTTGAGGGCCCACGGCGATGCCGGACGGACTCTGGAGCTTGGATGAGCCGGTGTCCCCGAACGTCGTCACGTTGGTCAGGCTGGCCGGCGACGCGGCGTAGGTGAATTTGACGATCCGCTGGTCGTTGGTGTCGGCGACGAAGACGCCGCCGGCAGCGTCCGCGGCGACGCCGGACGGCAGATTGAAAGCGTCGCCGCCGCCGAAGGTGGTCACGGCCGTGCCGAAGGCACGCGTGGCAGCGTCGAAACTGGCGAGGCCGTCGGTGTAGTCAAGACCGAAGACCGTGCCTCCTGCACATGCCACCGCCTGAGGCTGGTCGAAGCCGCTGGTGCTGGGCGACCAGATCGGGTCGGCCAGCTTGCCCACGTAGGTGCCGTCGGGCGCCAGCTCCACGATGCGCTGGTTGCCCTTGTCCGCGACGTAGAGGTGAAGCGTGGCAACGCCGAACGCCATGAAGTAGGGCTGGCTGAACTGGCCGTCGCCGGCGCCGTTGGAGCCGAACTGGTGGACATACTGATAGGTCTGGAGCGCCGACGCCGACGCCGGCGTGGCGAACGCGAGCGCGGCGGCGACTGCGGCGAGCAGCAACCCCAGCGCCAGCTTTCTCCCAGAAGACTCCTTGGACGATCCAGCAGATGATCCGATGCTACGCACGCGCCCCCCCGTCGTCGCAGATGTGACTGCCATCCTGACAGGCGACGGTGGTCGGACTCAATGAGCGTGGTACGTATCCGTAGTCTTGGCGGACGGCGGTGGGCGGACGACCATGGGCGGACGACTGCGCGCGGACGGCTGTACGCGGTTCATCGGTGGCGCGCGGCCGGCTTGACCCGAGTCGCGCCGCCGGCTTGACCCGAGTCACGGTGCTGGACTAGCATGCGCCTCGCTTGAGGGTGCCCGCGAGGGCCTCGAGGGAAGCCGGTGAGATCCCGGCGCGGACCCGCCGCTGTGACCGGGGACGAAGGCCGCCAGAAGCCACTGTCAGCTCGCTGACGGGAAGGCGCGGCCGGAGGACGATCCGGGAGCCAGAAGACCTGCCGCCAAGCGCGCTGTTGACGTCCTGCGTGGTGAACGGGACGGCGGCGGCGCATGCCGTGGCCTCGAAAACGGGGGGCCCGGGCCCGACGAAGTGCCGGCCCGGGCTTTTGTCGTTCTCGAGTGCGAAAGGCGGCGGGATGCAGAGCAAGGCGAAGCGGGTCGCGGGCCGGCGGGCAACGCGTCGCGTCGCGATCACGCTGGCCGTGGTAGTCGCGATCACTCTGGCGGCCGAGCTCATCGTGCGGATCACCCACGTCGCGCCCTACGTCTTCCCGCCGCCGTCGGCCGTGCTGTCCGAGCTGATCCACCAGCCGGGTCTCTTCGCCCGCAATGCTCTCGTCACGCTGTACGAGGCCGCCGCCGGTCTTGCCCTCGGCGCGGCGGCTGCCTTGGCCTTCGCCGCCGCCGCTCTGCATTCGCGCCTCCTCGACAGAGTTCTCAGCCCGCTCGTCGTGGCCTCGCAGACCGTGCCGGTTATCGCCCTGGCGCCGCTGCTGGTGCTTTGGCTTGGCTACGGCGCTCTGCCGCGCGTGATCGTCTGCGCGCTCATCGCCTTCTTCCCAATGGCGGTCACCGCGCTCGAGGGCCTGCGCGCCACCGACCCGCAGCTGCTCGAGCTGCTGCGCTCTGTCGGCGCCAGTCGCTGGAGCGTGTTCTGGCGCGTGCGTTTCCCCGGGGCGGCTCCGTATCTGACCGTCGGCCTGCGCACCGGCGCGACGCTCAGCCTCGTGGGCGCCGTGGTCGCCGAGTGGACCGGCGCCGACCACGGCCTCGGTTATCTCGTGCTGAGCGCCAATGCTCAGCTGGCCACCGCTGAGGCGTTCGCGGCGGTCCTGCTCATCACGCTCATGGGTCTCGCCGCCTATGGCGGCGTGGTCCTGTTGCAGCGTCGTCTCGGACGCTGGCATCCCGCGTGACACGACGATCGGCTCAGCACGACGAAAGGAACGACATGAAGGCACTGAACGACAGGACGAGCAACGACCGCAGCCCCCGGCGCGACGCAAGGCTCGCGGTGGCGCTGCTGCTGCTCGCTCTCCCAATGCTCGCCGGCTCGGCTCTGGCCGGCGCGGCGTGCGGCGGCTCCGCGCAGCCGCCGGCCGCCGGTGCTTCGGCCGGCACCTCGAGCGGCACCTCGGCCGGCGCAACGCCCGGCTCCGCGGCCGCCCGCCCCGAGATCGCCCAAGTCACGCTCATCATGGACTGGGTGCCGTGGGTGCTCGACATCCCGATCGACGTCGCCCAGGCCAAGGGCTACTACGCTCAGAACGGACTCACGGTCAAGCAGATCGTGCCGGCCGGCGCCACCGACGTCGTGAAGTTCGTCGCGACCGGCAAGGCGCAGTTCGGCTTGTACTACGCCCCGGACACGCTGATGGGCGTGGCCGAAGGGGCGCCGCTCGTCTCCGTCGGCGCCCTCATGAGCCATGCTCCCGTCGGTATGGCCTTCGCCCCGGGCGTCTCCGCGAGCTCGCCCAAGGACCTCACGGGTCAGGTCGCGGGCGTACCGCTGATCCCTTCCACGCGGGCTTCGTTCGGCTCGATGCTCAAGGCCGGCGGCGTAGCGCCGGCGGCCGTGCACGTCGTCGATCCGGGCTTTGACCTCGTGTCGCCGCTGCTCGCCGGCAAGTTCCGCGCCGTCGCCGTCACCAGGTTCGGCGAGCTGGTGCAGGCCGAGGCCCAGGCGGGCAATCTCAGCTACCTCGACTTCCGCGACTGGGGCACGCCCGACTACTCCTTCCTCGCGATGATCAGCGACCAGGGGTTCGCGAAGTCCCATCCCGCCACCGTCCGGGCCTTCGTGCTGGCCACGCTCGAGGGACTGGCGTACGCTGCGGCGCATCCGCAGGAGGCGGTGGACCTCTACGCCACCCGCCACCCCGAGCTCAAGAAGGACCTGCTGCTGGCCCAGTGGAAGGCGGCGCTCCCCTCGATGGCCGTGGCCGGGGCGCATGCGGCCGGCTGGCAGGACCCTGCAAGCTGGACGGCGCTCGATGCATGGCTCACCAAGGCCGGCGTCCTGACCAAGCAGGTCGATGCGGCCGGCGCGATGACGAACCAGTACCTGCCGGCCCCATGAGCACGCACGCAGTTCCAACGAGCGCGCCAGTCGGCGCGGCAAGCCCGCCCGCCCGCGTGACATTGCGCGGCCTCAGCGCCGCGTACCCGCGGTCGAACGGCGATGGCCCGGTCCTGGCCGGCGTCGACCTCGACCTGGCGCCGGGCGAGCGGCTCGCCGTGGTCGGCGCCAGCGGCAGCGGCAAGAGCACGCTTCTGCACGTGCTCGCCGGCTTGATGGCGCCAAGCGCCGGCGCGGCGGAGATCGATGGCAGTGACGCCGCCGCCGGCTCCGGCAGGGCGGCGTACATGTTCCAGGACGACCTGCTGCTCCCCTGGAAGACGGTGCTCGGCAACACGGTGTTCGCCGCCTCGGTCGCTCGCGCGGCCGGGGATGCGACGGCGGTCGCCGCCGGGAACGCGATGGCGGTCACCGCCGGGAACGCGGCCGGTCGCAGCGGAATGCATGCCCGGCGCCGGGCGCGCGGCGCAAGGGATGCCGAGGCGCGCGTCATCCTCGACGAGTTCGGCCTCGGCGACGTGCTCGACGATCTGCCGAGCAGGCTCTCGGGCGGGATGCGGCAGCGCGTCGCCCTCGCCCGCACGCTGATGCTTGGGCGCGGGCTCATCCTCCTTGACGAGCCCTTCGGCAGCCTCGATACGCTCACTCGCGTCGACATGCAGCGCTGGGTCCTCGAGGTGATGGACGCGCACCCGGCGACCTGGGTGCTGGTGACGCACGACGTGCGCGAGGCGGCGCTGCTGTGCGACCAGGTGGTCGTCCTCGGCGGCCGGCCGGCGCGCATCGAGCACGCGGCGAGGGTGACACTGACCGCGGCCGAGCGGCGGGTCGTGGCCGCCGCAGGCCCGCACGAGCCGCTTGCGGCTGGAGGCTCGCGGGCATGCGCCGAGCCAGCCGCTACCGGTGCCGCACCGGCCCAAGACTCACCGGCCGCCACACTGCAACGGATAGTCGCCGAGCTGCACGAGCGCCTTCGGACGGCGTCCCGGACCGGCGCTCCCACTTGACCTCGGCGCGCCGCCGCCGCAGCATTGACACCACAGCGGCGGCGGCGCGAGGGGGATCGCGAGGGGGTCCGCCCCGCCTGCAAGGGTGGCCGCGCCTGGCGCGGCCGGGGAAGGGGCTCCATGAAGCGTCGCATCGTCGTCTTCTTCGTCCTGCTCGCGTTCTGCGCGACGCTCATCCTCGGCGCTGCCGGCATCGTCGCGGCCGCCCCGTCGGCCGTGGTCGCGCGGACTGCCGCAGTCGCGCCGCCGCTCGCGGGCCTCGTCGCGCCCGTAAAGTGGACGATCGCCATCTACGCGAACGGCGACAACGACCTGATGTACACGTGGCCGCAGTTCACGCTGCCGGCGCTCGAGCGTATCGTGCCAAGCCCGGGCGTCAACGTGGTCGCGATGCTCGACACGCCCAAACGGGACGGCGCCTGGCTGTACAAGATCGCCGGCGCCGACGTGACCACCGTGCGCCACTATCCGGCGGAGCGGGACTTCGGCTCCGGGACGACGTTCGCGTGGTTCCTGCGCCAGGTGCACGCGCGCTTCCCGAGCGACCATCTGCTGGTGGTCGGCTGGGACCACGGCTTCGGCTGGCATTACTTCAGCAAGGACGCGACCTCGGGCGACAGGATTCTGCTGCCCGAGCTGCGCACGGCGATCGCCTCCGCCGGCGTCCCGATCGACGTCCTTGGGTTCGACGCCTGCAACATGGCCGATGCCGAGATCGCCTACGAGCTCGCACCCACCGGCCTGGTCGGGCGCCTCGTGGCCTCAGAGGAGGAGATCGACCAGGACGGCTATCCCTACGACGACATGTTCACGCCGCTGACCGCGGACCCGGGGCAGAGCGCGGATCAGGTAGTGCAGGACATGGTGAGTGGCTGGCAGCGCTACTACGGCTCGCGCCGCAACTTCAACTGGGTGAGCCTCTCGGCGATCGACATGAGCGCCGCCGGCGCGATGAAGGTTGACCTTGTCGATTGGGTGACTCGGCTGCGCGCGGGCCTGCCGGCGTACGCCGCGCGCTACCAGGCGGCGATGCACCGGAGCCTCTACGCCTGGGATTCGTGGCAGCTCGACCTGGGCGGGTTTGCCGCGAATCTCGCCGCCGATCCCGCGATCACCGACGCCGGCCTCAGGGCCGCCTCCGCGAAGGTGCGAGACGATGTCGCCGCCGCCGTCCTCGAGGTGACGAGCGGGTCCTACGCCGCCGGCTTCAGCGGGCTCACCGTCTGGGCCGGGACCGGCACCGACCGGCTCGCGTACCGCAAGGACTACCGCGAGCAGGTGAGCTTCGGGAGGCCGGTCGCCGCAGGCGGCACCGGCTGGTTCGCGTTCCTGCGCGCCTTCAACGCGAGCGGCGCGGCCGACAAGCGAGAGCCGCAGCGCACCTCGCTCCCGGGCCGCGCGACCTACGGCCTCAGCGATGTGTACTTCCGCGACGCGACGCACGGCTGGGCGACGGGCTTCAACAACGTCACCAACACGTCGTTCATCCTGCGCACCGGCGGGTCCGGAGGCGCCATCTGGAAGACCAGCGACCAGTCTGCGCTCGGCAACTACCTCTTCTCCGCGCTTGCCGCGGCTCCAGACGGCCGGCTCTGGGCGGTGGGCGACTACGGCTACGACACGAGCCTGATCGCCGTGAGCAAGGACGGCGGCCGGACGTGGGCGCAGCGCCTGTCCGGCACCAAGCAGTACCTGTTCGCCGTCGACTTCCCCGACGCGACGCACGGTTGGGTCTGCGGGGCCGCCGGGACGCTACTACGTAGCGTGGATGCGGGCAGGACGTGGAAGCAGGTCGCCTCGGCTCCGCCTGGCGACCTCCAGGCGCTTGACTTCGTCGACGCACAGCATGGCTGGGTCGTGGCCAACGACCAGCGTTGGCCGTCGGCGACGCTGTGGTACACGGGCGACGCCGGTGCGCACTGGAGCGCCGAGTACGTCACGAGCGGCCGGCTGTTGTACTCCGTGGATGTTGTCGGCGACACCGTGTGGGCGGCCGGCGGAGACCCTGCGGGCGCCGCTGGCCTCATCGTTCGCGGCGCCCTCGGAGGCCGCTGGACGGAGCAGTGGGCCGGGCCGCAGAGGCTCGCCGACGTGCACATGGTCGGCTCGACCGACGGCTGGGCTGTCGGCGATGGCGGGCTCGTCCTGCACACGGCCGACGGCGCCTCGTGGGCTCCGCAGGCCGCCGGCGTGACCGAAGACCTGACCGCCGTCAGCCCGCTCGACGACCAGCTCGCCTGGGCCGTTGGCGACGGCGAAGCGATCCTCAGGACGACGGACGGCGGCTTCACCTGGACGCGGTCCGCCGGAGACGTGATCGGCCCGCGCACGCGGGTGGTCTCGTCGACGGTCACGTTCGGCGCCGTCGGCGAGCTCAGCTACTTCGTCGGAGACGCCGCGAGCACGTAGAGCGCACCTGGGCGACGGGCTGGCGCCACTGCGGTTTGCGCCAGGTCGTCATGTTCCGCTGCCGGCTTGCGCCCGGCACGTACACGGTCAAGGCCCTGGCGATGGATCGAGCCGGCAACCTGCAGAGCATCGCTCTGGCCGGCACGCTGACCGCCCGCTGAGCGGGCTCGCGCCCGCTTGAGCGCCGGGAGACGTTGCGCGGTCCGCGCATGCCTTCCGGCCAGGCTCGGTGCTATGGTCTTGGGCGGAAGCGGGCAGCTACGTTGATCGACTTGTCTAGACTGCAGAATCCTAGTTAGCGGCATTCGGAGCGATGGCTTTCGGCATCACACTCACCCTGGACGAGGAGCTCGAGGCTCAGGTGCGGCGGGTCTGGCACGAGCTGGAGGTTGTCGGCGTGGGCACGTCGCCCGCGACGTTCGGAGAGCCGCCTCACGTGACCCTGGCGCTGATCCCGTCCGCCGCACCTGAGTACCTGGCGTCGCTGGTCGACCGGCTGACGTTCAGCGGTCTCTCGCTCCAACTGGTGCCCTTGGGCGTCTTCCTCGGCGAACTCCACACACTGTACTTCGCCGCCGCGCTGAGCCCTGGGCTCCTGGCAGCGCACGCGCAGCTGTGCGGCCTCTTGCACGCCGACGGGGTCGGCGTTGACCCTCTCTACGCACCGGGATCCGTCGTGTTTCACTGTGCGCTCGCGGTCGATGTCGAGCCGCGGTCACTTCCGCGGGGCATCGCAGTCTGTGGCGGCTTCCCCGACACGCTTGTCGGCAGCGCACGGGCCGTCAAGCTGTTCGAGTACTTCCCGGTGCGGCTGGTCCATTCTCGTGGACTGAGCGGTGGACGAAGCCGCTAGGATGCGCGTCAACCTGTCGCGACCGTCGGCTTCCGTAGCAACTTGGAAGCGCTGCCCGCGCAGGTCACGCGCCGGTCATTGGGTAAACACAGGTCCATTGGTCGCGAGGGGCGGGCACGATGAGGCGGGGTCTACGCTCTATGGCCAAGGGAGTCGACGCGCTGAGTCGGCCAGCCCGGTTGGCGCTCTGCCTCGTGGTCGCGCTTCTCTTCGGTCTGACGACGTCTCACATCCCGGCCCCGCGCGACCCGTCCATGGTCTGGGTCGGCAACCTGGCTGCTCCCTGGCTCGCGTTGCCCTTCCTTGCTGGGTGGGTGCAGAGATCCTGGCCTTGGGCTGCGGTGACGGGCATGCTCGCAGTCGTGGCGTGCGTCGCGGCGTTCTACCTGAACACGTTGCCGCCTCTTGACCGGGTCTTCCTGGGCCTGGCGCCGTCCACTTCTGAGGCTGGCCTGGCGGCGGCGGCTGTCACTTGGTGGCTGGGCTCCCACTTGCAATGGTTCACCATCGCCGTACCGGCGGGACTCGCCTTTGGCCTGCTGGGGTGCTGGTGGGGAAGGTCGAGACTGTTGATCGCGGGCTTCTTCTTGGCTGCTCCCTTCCTGCTGGAGGCAGCCACTGGCGTGCGCACCGCGCCGCACTCAAATGTCGTCTGGGTGGTCGAGGCGGGTGTGGGCGCCACCCTGCTCGCGTGGGTCGTGGCGACTTCGGGCAGGCGCAGACGCGGAGTCGCTGCGCGTGAATGAAGAATGGTGGTTCAACCTGCTGCCTGACAAGCGCCTCGACCTGACGCGCCTTGGGTCTTTGGTAGAGTCCAGCCATGGCCTGCGCAAGTCGTGCGCACCGCGTCAGGCAGAGCAACCCGAAGCGTTTTCGGTTCTCGACTGAGGGGGTCACGTGACGAACATCGGTGCACCCGAGCTCATCATCATGCTCTTGCTGATCGCCATCCCTGTCATCGTCATTGTGGCGATCGTCGTCGGCGTGCGGCGCTCAGGACGACGTCGTGGGACTACCTCGGTCGTCACTTCCCCCGGCTGGCTCACCGATCCGGCGCAGCGTCATCAGTTCCGCTACTGGGACGGGACGCAGTGGACCGCAGCAGTCAGCGACGACGGCGCGCAGTCGAGCGACCCGCTGTGAGCGGGGTGGCGGAGCGCCTGCCCGGCGAGCGGCTCGACCTGACTCGCCCAAGGGCTTCTGGAGCAGCCTCAGACCGTCGCGCTTGCAGGTCATCCGCGGTGCGCTAGGCGGAACCCAGCGCAACCGGTACAGAGGGGGAGTCCGTGCACGTCGCGTTCTTGCGCAATGTCATGGTCGGACGGGCTGGGCTCACACGGGCGGTGCTGGCGGGCGCGTTTGGTGACTGCGGCGCGTCGTTCGCCGAGTCATTTCTGGCCACCGGCAACATCATCTTCGATCCGGGCGCTCTTCCTGCTCGCGAGGTCGCGGAGTGCGTCGCGCGCCGGCTCCGGGAGGATCTCGGCTTGCGCGAGCCGTTCTTCGTGCGCTCCTTGGGAGACCTTGATGCACTTCAGGCGGCCAGACCCTTCTCGGCAGCGCCCGGCGGCGACGTGCACGAACGGACTGTCAGCTTCTTCGACGAGCTCGCGCGGCCACTGCCACCGCTCCCGATCCGCTCGAAGCGCGGCGATTGCGAGGTCTTCTTGCTCGGCGAGCGCGAGGCTTACGGCGTCACGTGGTTCATTGACGGTCGGACCGGCAACCCCGGCAAACTTGTCGAGGACCTGGGTTCCACGCTGGTGACAACGCGCAATTGGAGGACGATCGAGCGGCTGGTCCGTCGTTATGGTCCCTCGGCATCCGCCTGACAAGCGGATCGAGCAGACTCGCGTTCGTTGCACTGGTTCTTAGCGACGGCATCGCGGTGGTGAGCCCAGCCTGCCTCGGGCCGTACTTCCCCTGGCGGTTGCTGATCGACCAGCACTGCCAGGGGCGGGGCTACGCCAGCGCGGCACTCCTCTTGGTGGTCGAGTACGTGCGCGCGCGGCCGGGCGCGCGGGTGCTGCTCACCTCGGTCGGGCGAGACCCGGCCTCGCCTATCGGCTTCTACCTGCGGCAGGGCTGTCGGGCGACGGGCGAACTACGCGAGCACGAACTGGTACTTCGACTCGACCTGCTGGCGCCGCGATCCTCTGGCTCGGAACCGCTCGGACCGCTTGACCATGAGGCACACCGGCATCTCACCTCAACAGCACACCGAGCAGTCTCGCAGTAGGGTCGCGCCAGAAGCGAGCGGCAGCCCCAGCTGCGCATCCTCACCGTGTTAGGCCCGACCCCGGGTGTTGACCCCCACGGCGTACGGATTGGCGACGGCGCTGGCGTCAAGATCTCGGCAACTGCGTGCCTTCTGGGACTCGCAGGGAATGAGTACGCTACTGAGCATGCGCCCGAGAGCGAGGAGATCGGCTATGTCCTTTCAGGCCTACCTGGACAACATCGAAGCAAAGACCGGCAAGACCCCCAACGACTTCATCGCCCTGGCTGCGGAACGGGGCTACGACGATCCAGCGACCAAGGCAGAGGTGATCGTCTCATGGCTCAAGGACGACTACGGGTTGGGTCGTGGCCACGCCATGGCACTGGTGCACGTCATACGGCACGGCGCGCAGATCAGTGACAAGCATGTCGGCTCCGGCGGCTCGCACAGCGATGCGTCGAACACGCTGCGGCTTGATGGGATGAAGCATCGCGATCCCCCAGAGTAGACAAGGGACAGGTGACGACCGCAGTTTGGCCCGGCGAAGTCGCAGCGACGACTACTCGGCATCCAGTGGGGCCGCAGCTGCGGATCGACCTGACCCGCTTCGCTCGCTGGCTGTCCGCAGGACGGTGGGCTCGTCACGACGCGGCTACGGGCCGCGTCACCTGCGTGTCTACGGTGTCTGTGCGCGCTCTTTGACGAGCTCGATCGAAGCCTTGCCTGTCATCTGCTCGACGGCGAGCTCGATGACGCACACCCTCTTCCAGTCTCCGTCGATCTCGGCGTCCGCCGCTTCGACGTAGTCGGGAGAGTACTTCTTCACGAGGCATTCGAGGGCGTGTCGCTTCTCGCCGTCGTCCGTGACGACCCTTGCCTTGCCGAAGACGATGGCGCTGCGGAAGTGCGTGGTGAAGGTGCTCTGCACGACGTCATCTGCAGCTATGACGCAGAACGAGGCCTTCTCGCTGCGCTCGAGCGCATCGATCTTGTGGCCGGCCTTCGCGCAGTGAAAGAAGAGCTTGCCGTCTTCGTAGGCGAAGCTCAGGGGGACCGCGTAGGGATAGTCGTCATCACCGTGCACCGCCAGGACCCCCGACGTGCAGGACTGCAGCATGGCGATGGTTTCCGTCTCCGGGAGGTCTTGCTTCTTGCGCCTCATTCCTCTGAACATGGTCCTTCTCTCTTCCGAAGTCCTGGCCAGTGGAGGCTGGCGTCCAGGCGCGCAGCCACGTTCGACGGCACACATACTAGCCGACGCTGTGGCGACCCGAGGGGGCCGGAAGCGGAGTGCCCAGCATGCGCATCGAGCAGAAAGTCGGCAGGTATCATGGAACCGACGTCCAGACCGCCGCGAAAGGAGTGAACCGTCGTCATGGTCCTCCCGAATGGATACGAGCTGCTGGCGCCCACATGGGACGACCTTGAGCCAGCTGCCGAGGTGCTCGCGGCGGACGACCTGGACGACGCCGGGCAGGTCGTCCTCGACACCGGCTTCCTCCACGGGCAGTGGGAGCGGCCCGGCTTCGACCTGACGACCGACGCATGGGTCGTGGTCGACGGCGCGGGGACGACCGCCGGGTACGGGCAGGTCACGCGCGATGGGGACGACGTCGTCGATTCGTGGGGAGTGGTGCATCCCGCGCATCGCGGGCGGGGCATCGGAGCGGCACTGCTCGCCCGGATCGAGGCGCGGGCGATCGAGATGATGGCCGGCGTCCACGGCGCCCGCGTCCGCCAATCGGTGAACGCGGGCGACCAGGCCGCGGCGGCCATGCTCCGCAGCCGCGGCCTGCGCCTCGTCCGGCACTTCTGGCACATGAGCATCGAGCTTCCAGCAGACGTCGTTGCGGGTCCGGCGCCATCGGGGATCGCTATCACGTCACTCAGGTCACAAGACGACCTGCGCCCGGTCCACGTCGTCCTCGACGAGGCCTTCGTGGACCACTGGGACCACCAATCGGGACCGTTCGAGGATTGGGCCCAGGACCGGGCCCAAGGCTCAGACTACGAGCCCGCGCTGTGGCGACTGGCGTGGGAGGACCGCCGGCTGGTCGGCGCGCTCACCGCGGCCGTGCGCGGAGACCAAGCGTGGGTGATGGAGCTCGGCGTGTGCAGAGCGGCGCGCGGGCGCGGCATCGGCGCCGCCCTGCTACAGGGGGCGTTCGAGGCGTTCGCCGCGCGAGGGGTCCCCTCGGTGGTGCTGGTCGTGGACGCGGCCAACGCTACCGGAGCCACCGCCCTGTACGAGCGGGTCGGCATGCGCGTGGTCAAGCGCTTCGACATATGGGAGCGGGCTCTGGGTCCTTCGGCGGTCTCCCGACCGAGCTAGCGGCACTCATGTCTCCGCCTGGCGCGACTGAGCCTGCGAGGCGCGGCGGCAGTGAGCCGGCGAGGGGCCTACTCCTGCCCCAGCAAGCGCTCCAGGCCGTCGAGGATGAGGCCCAGGCCGAAGGCGAAGGCCGCGTCCTGGTCGAACGGCTTCGCGGCGTACTCCATGGCTACGCGGACCGCGTTGGGGTGCGCGCCCTCCGGGATGGCCGCCAGGACCTCCCGAGCCGCGTCGGTGCCGTCGGGACCGCTCTCTGCACTCGCCGAGTTCGGCTTGGCGCTTTGGCTACTCATCAAGGATGTGAAGCAGGCGCCCGACTGGCCTCGGCCAAGTGAGCTGCGGCGTAGCGCCAGCACGGCGCGAGCCGTCCAGGAGGCGCATCGAGCGGACGCCGTGAGTTAGACTCGTCCCGATGCGCCGGAGCGCGCCTCATGCCCGACGACCTTGGACATATGGGGGTGGATGATGAAGCGGATCGCGTTCGGCCTGTGCTTCTTCCTGGCGGGAGTGCTGCTGTGCGCGATCAACTGGCTCGCCGCCGCAGCTGCGACTCCCGGGCTGACCGAGTGGGACGGGACGCGCATGAGCGGAGGCTGGAAGCTCGTCGGCCACGGGCCGCTCGTCGTCGGCATCATCCTTCTCGTCGCGAGCGTCGTCCTCGTCGCCTCGGCCCTGTACGAGAACGGCGAACCAAGCGCTCCGGCAAGTGAGCCTGCTCGAGTCCAACGGGCAGATCGACCTGACGCGCAGTAGCGATACGCCTCGCAGCAGCCGCGCGACGCGCCAAGCTCGTCCTCCGCTCAGGACGGCCGGTGGGCCGCTTGCTCTGGGGCGTAGGCCGCGCTGAGTCCAGCCGCTCCCTACAGGCATTCCCGCAACGCGCTGACGATGTCCCCGTCTTGCAGGCCGAGTCCTCTCCCGAGACTGACAAGATGGGACGCGGCAGCGGTCAGTTCCCGCCTCAGCTCGGGCGCGCTGTCTGCTTCCTCCGCGTCTCCACTCTCGGCGACCACGACACGCCGGCGCGAGAGGGCTCGGACCAGGCCTTGGAGACGGAGCTCGGCGTAGGCGCGCTGGATGGTTCCCGGCGCCAGGCCCAAGTCGTTCGCCAGTTGTCGCACCGGCGGCAAGGGCGTCTCGGGCGGCATCGTTCCCGATCGGATGCGCCAAGCGATGCCCGCCCGGATCTGCTCGTAGGGGGGCACCGGCGAGCTCAAGTCGACCGTGATGTTCACGGCTGAGGACGTGTCAGAACTGCTCGCCCTCCTGTGAGCAGCGCCGCCATCCATGCTGCGAAGGCGATCAGTCCCAGAAGAACACCGGCGGTGACCATCGCCCACCCGGCGCCGCGAGACAGGCCGGACGGAGCGGCGCTGCCGAGACATGCGCCCATCGCCAACAGCAAGCCGGCAAACGTCGGCAACGACACGAGGCAGGCCGCCGTGAGGGCCGCTCGCGCCGAGAGCATGCGGATGCCGTCATCTTCCGCCGCGCGGCTGGAGGCCGGGGCGCGGTCGACCACCAGATGCATGGCCGCCTCGGCCAGCAGCCAGGTGGCGCCGAGTCCGACGAGCGCGGGGACGGCGTAGGGCCAGCCCGGCCAGGGGCCGTGCGTCTGCGAGGTGCCGTCGGCCCACGTGGCGGCGTAGGTGCGTGGGTCTTGCGCGGACGCGAACAGGATGGCCGTCGTAGCAAGGCCGGCGGCGGCAAGTAATGAAGCTCGCATGAGCGCAGGTGCCCGGCGCGAGACGTAGCGGCTCGCGTTTCTCGGGACGAGTCCGGCCACGCGCACGTTTCCAGTCGCAATGCCTTGTCGTGTCCGCTCGGCTACGAGAAGTGAGAGCAGCCAGCAACAACCGGCCACAGATGGGAGGGCCAGCACGAGAACGTGTCGGGATGTGTCCATGAGCCAGAGCGCGAGGCACAGCAAGACCCCGGTCCAGAGCCCGACGGCCTGCCAGAGGAGGCCGTGAGCGTCGGATGGGAAGCGAGCGCCGGTCAACCGGACTACCCCAGCCACGACAAGGAGGAGCGACGCGAGCAGGGCCACTAGAAGAAGGCCGAACAGTATGGACATCTGCGTCTCCAGATCGTTGAGCGAGCCGGCACGAACCTAGCTGTTCGGCAACTCTGTGTCAACTAGTTGATACAGAACTCGCGTCCTGCCGACCGGCGCTTGTCAGGCTGTCCTGCCTGCTGACCCCACGTTCGTTTGACGGCTGCGGCGGCGCGGCTGTAGCCTTGCCGGGCATCCCTCAGCTGTCGGGAAGCCGGTGCAAGGCCGGCGCTGCCCCGCAACTGTAGGCGCCGACGAAAGCCGCAACGAAGCCACTGCCCCGAGGGGCGGGAAGGCGCGGCCGGTAGGATGAAGCGCGAGCCAGGAGACCGCGGCGAGGGGATCACTGCGACAACGCCTCGAGGGAGGGCAGCGGTGGACACAGCTCGCGACCGGTCGGAGGGCGACCGGCTCATCCTCGTCACCGGCGGCGCCCGCAGCGGCAAGAGTACGTTTGCCGAGCGGCTCGCGGCCCAGCTCGCCGAACCCGGCGGCGGCCGCGTCACGTACCTCGCCACGTCTGAGACGCACGACCCCGAGATGGCCCAGCGGGTCGCGGCGCACCAGTCGGCGCGGCCGGCCTCTTGGACGACGATCGAGTGCCCCATCGAGGTGCCGGCCGCCGTGCGCGCTTCGGCACCGGCGGCCGTGGACGGCGCGGCTCCCGGCTCCGGGGCTGAAGACGCTGCCGCGGCCCCCGGCTCCGCCGCCGTGCCGGTCTTCCTCCTCGACTGCGTCACCCTGTGGGTGACCAATCTGCTCTTCAGCGGCGGCGCCTTCGGCGGCAGCGAGCCGCCCACGGACGGCTACAACTACGACAAGGACCTGCTGCCGGCCGACGAGGAGCGCGCCGCCGCCGGCCGCGTCACCGCGGCGGCCGACGACCTGCTCGCCGCCCTCGACGAGACCGGCGCCACGCTCGTCGCCGTGACCAACGAGGTCGGGCTCGGCGTCGTGCCCGAGTATCCGCTCGCCCGTCTGTACCGCGATCAGCTCGGCTGGGCCAACCAGCGCCTCGCCCGCGCCGCGGACCGCGTCTATCTCCTCGTCTCCGGCTATCCCCTCGACGTCAAGGCGCTCGCCGCGCCTTTTCCCGTCGCCCCACCGTTCCCCGTGAAGGAGTCCGACCAGTGACCACCGACCTGCTCGCCCGCACCATCGCCGCGATCACGCCGCTCGACGCCGACGCCATGCGCGCCGCTGAGGCGCGCCAGCTCCAGCTCACCAAGCCGCCCAAGGCGCTCGGCCGGCTCGAGACGCTCTCCATCCAGCTCGCCGGGATCCAGGGCAAGGCCCAGCCGGTGATCGCGAGCAAGGCGATCGCGGTCATGGCCGCCGACCACGGCGTGACGGCCGAGGGCGTCAGCGCCTTCCCCGCCGAGGTCACGCCGGGCATGGTGTTCAACTTCGCCGCCGGCGGCGCCGCGATCAACGTGATCGGCCGCCACGTCGGCGCCCGCGTGCTCGCCACCGACGTCGGCGTCAATGCCGACCTCAGCGCCGCGGAGGGCATCCGCCACAAGAAGGTCCGCATGGGCACCGCCAATATGGCGCAGGGCGCGGCGATGACCCGCGAGGAGTGCGTGCGGGCGATCGAGATCGGTATCGAACTGGTCGAGGAGGAGCTGCCCAAAGGCCTCGACATCATCGCCACCGGCGAGATGGGGATCGGCAACACGACGGCGGCCTCTGCCGTGATCGCGGCGCTGACCGGCGAGCCGGCGGCCAGGGTCACCGGCCGCGGCACCGGCATCACCAAGGAAGCACTGCCGGCCAAAGTCGCTGTGATCGAGAAGGCGCTGGCCGTCAACGCGCCGGACGCAGCCGACCCGATGGACGTGCTCGCCAAGGTCGGCGGCCTCGAGATCGCCGCCATGACCGGCGTGTTCCTCGGCGGCGCGGCGCACCGCGTCCCCGTGGTCATGGACGGCTTCATCAGCGCCGCCGCGGCGCTCGCCGCCGTGCGCCTCTGCCACGAGTGCGTCGACTACATCCTGCCGAGCCACGTGAGCATCGAGATCGGACACCAGGTGGTGCTCGACGAGCTCGGCCTCGTGCCGCTGTTCGACCTGCAGATGCGGCTCGGCGAGGGCACCGGGGCGGCCCTGTCGATGAGCATCATCGAGGCGGCCGCCCGCATCCTCAGCGAGATGGCCACGTTCGAGAGCGCCGGCGTGGCCGGCGACCCGAGCGAGGCCGACGCCGACCTCAAGCGCTGAGACTGCCGATGCTGCGCCGCCCCACGCTCGCCGTGACCTTCCTCACCGGGATCCCGGTGCCGGTGAAGGGCGATGTGAGCTCCGCTGATCTCTGGGCCAGCATGGGCTGGTACCCGCTGGTCGGCCTGGTGCTGGGCGCCGCGGCGTGGGGCGTGTTCTCCGGACTGACGGCCTTCCTGCCGTCGCTGGTCGCCGCCGTGATCGTGATCCTGTTGCTCGAGCTCGTGACGCGCGGTCTGCACATGGACGGCCTCATGGACACCTGCGACGGGTTCTTCAGCGGCGCGCCTCGCGAACGCATGCTCGAGATCATGAAGGACCACAACGTCGGTGCGATGGGTGTCGTGGCGGCCGTCCTGATCCTGCTGCTCAAGGTCGCGGCCTTGGGCGCGCTCACGCGCGCCGATGCCGCCGCGCCTCTGATCGCCGGCTGGGCCGCGGCGCGCGCGCTGCCGGCGCCGGATGTGTACTTCTGGCCCTACGCGCGGACGGAGGGGACCGGCGAGGCCTTCACGCGCGAGCACACGAGGGGCCCGCTGCTGACGGCGGCCGGCTTCCTCGCCGCCGCCATCGTGGTCGCGTGCCTGCTCGCCCTCGCGCTCGGTTCCGCCGGCAGCTGGCTCGCGGGCCTCTTCGTCGCGCTGATCGCGATGGCCGTCGCGCTGCTCGCCCAGGCCGCCGTCGCGAAGAAGCTCGGCGGCCAGACCGGCGACGTCTACGGCCTCGGCATCGAGCTCGCCGAGGCCGTCGCACTCGTCGCCGGCTGCGCGCTCGTGAAGCTGGTCGGATGACGCGTATGCGGATCAGATGCGTGGGAGCCGGACTGTCGCTGGAGGCGCGGACGTGAAGCTGTACCTGGTCCGTCACGGCCAGTCCACCGGCAACGTCGCCGGCACGCTGTTGGGTCAGGGCGACCACCCGCTCACCGAACTCGGGGAGCGGCAGGCGCGAGCGGTGGCTGCACGCCTCGCGCCCCTCGACCCCATGCCGCTGCACTGCAGCGACCTGGCGCGCGCCGTGGCGACCGCCGAGCACATCGCCCGCGCATGGGCGAAGCCGGCCGCTTCCGGCGACCTGCTCGACGCGGCGTCGCGGCCGCCGGCGCTCCTGCCCGACCCGCGCCTGCGCGAGATCGACCTCGGCGACTACGAAGGCCGCCCCTGGGAGGAGTTCGAGGCCGACGAGCAGCTGACGGCTGCGTTCGCCCGGGATCCCTACCGCACGGCGCTGCCAGGAGGCGAATCGCTCGAGCACATCGAGACGCGCGTCATGGCTGCCGTCCGCGACCTCCTTGCCGCGAACGGCCTGCGCGACGACGGGGGGCTGACGACGGAGTCCGTCGCGACGGCGGATGCCAGCTCCTCCGCCACGGGCCTCCAGTCCGCCGAGCCGGGCGACGCCGCCTGCATCGTCAGCCACGACGGGCCGATCCGGGCCATCCTGAACCACTACCTCGGAGTACCGCCGGAGAAGTGGTGGACGCTGTCCACGACCCACGGGGGTCTCTCACTGCTGGAATTCAGCGGTGGCTGGGTGAACGTGCGCTTCGTGAACGCCACGAGCCACCTCGCCGGGCTGGTCGAGGCCGCGGACGCGACGTCCCACGCGGACTGACACCAGGCTGAGGCCCGGAACCGGCCGTGTTCTGCCTCCCGAACGACTGGCGCCTGGTCCTCGCCACCGTCCTCCTCGCCGGCCTGTTCGACGTCACGATCGGCGAGCCGCCGGCCGCGCTGCATCCGGTCGTCTGGATGGGCCGGCTGATCGGCGCGTTCATGGCCCGGCGGCCGCACGGACGCCCCGGTGCCGAGTTCGCCTACGGCCTCCTCGTCGTGCTGGTCACGGCCGGCTCCGCTGCGCTTGCCGGCCTCGCCCTCACCTACGTCCTCGGCCGGCTGCCCTGGTGGATCGCGCTGCCGGCCGGCGCCTGGATACTGAAGACGACCTTCTCGTTCCGCGGGCTCGTGCGCGCCGGCCGGGAGGTGCAGCGCGCGCTCGGCGCCGATACCGCCGCCGCTCGAGAAGCTCTCGCCGCGCTCGTCAGCCGCTCCCCCGATCTCGAGCCGCCACTGATCGTCTCGGCGGCCGTCGAATCGCTGGCGGAGAACCTCACCGACAGCGTCGTCTCGCCGCTGCTGTACTTCGCGCTGCTCGGATTTCCCGGCGCGCTCGCGTATCGGGCCGTCAACACGATGGACGCGATGATGGGGTACCGCGACGAGCGCGAGTACGTCGGCAAGGTCGCGGCCCGGACCGACGACGTCGTCAACTGGGTCCCGACGCGGATCGCGGCGCTGCTCATCGTGGCCGCCGCGACTCTGAAGCGCACGGCCCGGGCTGCCTGGACGGCGATGCGCACGGAGCATCGCCCGGAGTACGGGCCCAACAAGACGCTCGCCATCGCGACGATGGCCGGCGCGCTCGGCGTGCGACTGCGCAAGCCGGGCGCCTACGCTCTCGGGACGGCGGGGCGCCCGCTGACCGCCGCCGTCATCGGCGACGCCGCGTGGTTCGTCTGGGTCGCCGGCGGCGCGACCGTGGCGCTGGCCGCCTGCCTCGCGGCGCTGCTCGCGGCGATGGTGGGCGCCTGAACCAGACGCCGCCGCGTCCCGCGGTCGCAAGGTCCCGGGATTGGCGCCCGCTGCGGGCGGGAAGGCACAGCGCAGCATGAAGAAGTCTGACCGCAACGCGCTCATCGCTTTCCCCGTCGTCATCCTCGTCGGCGCGGTGATGGCCCTCGCCGGCAGCCAGGGCGGAGCCAAGGCCGGCGGCATCCCGGTGTTCGCGCTGTGTGTCGCGCTTGCGTTCGTCATCCAGTGGCTCGCCTTCATCCCGGCGTTCGTCTTCCAGACCGAACGCTTCTACGACCTGACCGGCAGCCTCACGTACATCGCAGTGACGATCGTCGCGGTGGCGCTCGGCCCCACGCCGGACACGCGGGCGTACGTGCTCCTGGCGCTGGTCCTGGTCTGGGCGGTGCGCCTGGGCAGCTACCTCTTCACGCGCATCCGCAAGGTCGGCAAGGACGACCGCTTCGATGCCATCAAGCCGTCCTTCATCCGCTTCCTCAACACCTGGACGCTGCAGGGGCTGTGGGTGAGCATCACGCTGGCGGCGGCGCTGGCCGCGATCACGACCGACGTGCGCAAGGGCTTCGGCGTCCTCGCCATCATCGGACTCGTGGTCTGGCTGATCGGCTTCGGCCTGGAGGCGGCGGCCGACCGCCAGAAGAGCAGCTTCCGCGCGGATCCCGCCAACAAGGGCACGTTCATCCACGACGGCATCTGGGCGTGGTCGCGCCACCCCAACTACTTCGGTGAGATCACGCTGTGGGTGGGCGTGGCGCTGATCGCCGTGCCGGTGCTGCACGGCTGGCAGTGGGCGACGCTCATCTCACCGGTGTTCGTCTTCCTGCTCATCACGCGGGTCAGCGGCGTGCCCATGCTCGAGAAGAAGGCCGACGCGAAGTGGGGCGGCCAGCCGGACTACGAGTCCTACAAGAAGCGCACGCCGGTGCTGGTTCCGCGGCCGCCGCAGGCGCTTCCCTCGCAGCACTCGGCGCCGGGTGAGGCGGAGCGATGACCGAGCCGAGCTACTGGATCGGCGTGGTTTCGCGCTCGCACGTGCAGCTTGGCGTGGAGGGCGGCTTCATCCAGCTCAACCACGGCAAGAAGGCGCCCTTGGCGAAGTTCCGGGCCGGGGACGGCCTGGTCATGTACTCGCCGCGGACGGCATACCCGGACGGCGAGGTCCTGCAGGCCTTCACGGCCATCGGCAGGATCAAGTCCGCTGAGATCTACCAGGTCGAGATGTCGCCGGACTTCAAGCCCTACCGGATCGACGTGGAGTTCCACGCCTGCGACGAGGCGCCGATCCGCCCGCTCGTCGACGAGCTCTCCTTCATCCGCAACAAGACCCACTGGGGTGCCGCATTCCGCTTTGGGCAGGTCAAGATCCCGGGCGACGACTTCCTTCGCATCGCGGCGGCGATGCGCTGCGACGCGTTCGCGGCGGACCGTGGCTGACGGCCCTCCGACCTCATCGCCGCCCGGGTTCGAGGTCAGGCGAGGACTCGCCGAGTCGCAGGTGGACGATCTTCTCGTCCTGTACGCGGGTGAGTGGTGGACGGAGGATCGCACGCCGGCGGCAGTCGTGGGGCTCGCGCGGGTGCTGACCGACCAGACCTATCTGGCGCTCATCCTCGACGTGATCGTCGCGCCGGCGCACCGCGGACGGGGTCTGGGGCGGCTCCTCATCGAGACGATCCTCGCGGAACCGGGACTGCAGGCCGTGAGGAGCATCGAGTTGGTCTGCCAGCCGGAGAGCATCCCGTTCTACGAACGATGCGGCTTCTCGGCGAGTGTCGGTCGTTCCGGGCTGATGCGGCGCACAGCGGACCCGCGGCTCGGCGCGCCTGCGGCTCGGGAGCCCGCCGCGGGCGAGAGTGATGACTGAAGTCCGCTCCGCGCGGGCCGAAGATGCGCCGGCGATCCGGGCCGTCCTCGCCGCCTGCTTCCCGACTGAAGCCGAGGCGAGGCTCGTGGAACTGCTTCGCGGCGCCGGGCACCTGGCGGTCTCGCTCGTCGCCGATCAGGACTGTGGGCTTGTCGGCTACGTGGCCTTCAGCCCGGTCTCGCTGAATTCTCACGCCGGGGTCGCCGGCGGCCCCGATGCGGCGGGAGCGAGCGGCGCGAACGCCGGCCCCGGCGCCGGACTCGCGCCGCTCGCCGTCCTCGAGGCTCACCGCAAGCGAGGGGTGGGCGCGGAGCTCGTCCGCGCCGGGATGGAGGCCTGCGCGACCGCAGGCTTCGGCTGGGTCGTCGTCCTCGGCGACCCTTCGTATTACGCACGCTTCGGCTTCCGGCCCGCCGCCGCAGCCGGCCTGCACGACGAGTACGGCGGCGGGCCGGCCTTCCAGGTGCTCGAGCTGCGGCCCGGGTCGCTCCCGGCCGGCGCGGGGCTCATCCGGTATGCGCCGGAGTTCGCTTCTCTGGCGTAGAACGTCGTGCTGCGAAAGCGACCGCGACCGCGTGAAGGCCGGAGCAGTCGCATCTCTCCAGCGCGGTAGACTGCACGGCATGGAAGCCTCCCCGACCGAGCGCGACAAGATGCTCCGCGGCGAGCCCTACGACTCGCACGATCCGGAGCTGCTGGCCGCCCGGTTCGAGGCTCGCCGCCTCACGCGCAGGCTCGGCGACCTCGACCCGGCGGACGCCGCCGGCCGGGACGAGGTCCTGCGCGCCCTGCTCGGCGGTATCGGCCCGGGCTCCTGGGTCGAGGCGCCGTTCTTCTGCGACTACGGCGCCCAGATCCGCATCGGCGCCGGCGTCTTCGTCAACATGGCGTGCGTCTTCCTCGATGCCGCCCCGATCACGATCGGTGATGACGTCCAGATCGGGCCCGGCGTGCAGCTGCTCACTTCCGACCACCCCCGTGACGCCAGGCAGCGTGCGAGCGGCGCGGAGTGGGCGTACCCGATCGCGATCGGCGCCCGCGCCTGGCTCGGCGGCGGCGTCGTCGTGCTGCCCGGCGTGACCATCGGCGAGGACGCCGTCATCGGCGCCGGCAGCGTCGTCACCCGGCCGGTCCCCGCCGGCACGATCGCGGCCGGGAACCCGTGCCGCGCGATCGCGACGCCGTAGAGTCTTCGCGTCGCGTCCGGCTTCGGCCGCGGACCAGCAAGGAGGAGCTCGTGAAGGAGTTCGGCGGCAAGACCGTGTTCCTGACCGGCGGCTCGAGCGGCATCGGGCTCGCGACCGGGAAGCTGCTGGCGGCGGCGGGCGCGAACGTCGTCATCTTCGCCCGCGACGAGGCAAGGCTCGGGTCGGCCCTCGAGCAGATCGAGAGCCGTCGCGTCTCCGCGGCGCAGCGCTTCGCTTGCCGGTCGCTGGACGTGGCGGACCACGCCGTCGTGAGCGCAGTGATGGCGGCGGCCGTCGAGAGCTTCGGCGCGCCCGACCTGCTGATCAACAACGCTGGGCGCGCCCTGCCGCACTACTTCGAGGACGTCACCTTCGAGCAGTTCGACGAGACCATGCGGGTCAATCTGTACGGAGTGTGGAGCACGACTGCCGCGCTCGTGCCGCACATGCGCGCCGGCGGCGTCATCGTCAACGTGTCTTCGATGGCCGGCTTCATGGGCGTCTTCGGCCTCACCGACTACTGCGCCTCCAAGTTCGCCGTCGTCGGCTTCTCGGAGGCGCTCCGGCAGGAACTGCGGCCGCGCGGCATCGCCGTCTCGGTGCTCTGCCCGCCCGACACCGACACGCCGGGGCTGGCCCACGAGGACCTGACCAAGCCTGCGGAGACGAAGGCCGTGTCCGGCGGCGCCAAGCTCATGCAGCCGGACGCCGTCGCGGTGGAAATGCTCCAAGGGATCGGGCGCGGGACCTTCATGATCGTCCCCGGCGGCGACGGCAAGTTCGCGCACTTCATGCAGCGGCACGCCCCCGCCGTGGTCGACGTGATCATGCGGCGCGGCATCCGCAAGGCGCAGAGCCAGATCTCCGGCGATCGTCAAAGCGTTCGAGAGGGACACTGATGGAGCTTCAGGACAAGGTCGTGCGCATGGTCGACGCGACGGTCGCCGAGGCGATCCTCCAGGCCATCCGCACCGGCGCGGCCGAGGTCGCGGTCCCGCCGAAGATGGCCGGGTAGGGCGTCGTGTTCCGCAGGTGCGGCCCGGAGGGCTACGAACCGGTCGCCCCCGGCATCCGCCGTAAGACGCTCTGCCACGGCGAGGCGACGCTGCTGACCGAGTTCCGCCTCGATGCCGGACACGTGCTGCCCATGCACGAGCACCCTCACGAGCAGACGGGCTACCTGGTCGCCGGCAGTCTGCGGATGACGATCGGCGACGAGACCTTCGACGCGGCGCCGGGCGACGGCTGGTGCATCCCCGGCGGGACCGCGCACGGCGCCGACGTGCTTCTGGACACGGTCGCCGTCGAGGTCTTCTCGCCGGTGCGCGAGGACTATCTGCCGGTGGGCGAAGATCGCCTGCCGGCGCCGGCCGGGGCGCCGGCGATCAGCTCGGTCCTCTGCTTTGGTGACTCGAACACCTGGGGGACGGACCCGGCCGACGACGCCCGCCGCTTCCCTTGGGGTGTGCGCTGGCCGTCTGTACTGCAGCGGGAACTCGGCGCCGGGTCGCACGTCGTCGAGGAGGGTCTTGGCGGCCGCACCACGGTGATCGACGACCCGCTCGCGCCGCACCGCAGCGGTCTGGACCTGCTGGCTCCCACCCTCGAATCGCACGCGCCGCTCGACCTCGTGATCCTGCTGCTGGGGACGAACGACATCAGCTACAGCTGGGTCACGGCGGCGGCCGCGGCGGACGGGGCCGGCGTGCTCGCGCACCTGGTGCGCCGCAGCGAGGCCGGCCCGGTGGGCGGCGGGCCGCAGGTCCTGCTCGTCTGCCCGCCGCCGGTCGGGCCGTTCGGCCGGGACGAGGACGCCGGGCTCTGGGAGGGCGCCGAGGAGAAGTCGCGCGCGCTGCCGCAGGAGTTCGCGCGCGTCGCCGCTACGGCCGGCGTCCCGTGGTTCGACGCCGGCCGGGTCGTCGTCACCAGCCCGCTCGACGGCTGGCACCTCGAGGCGGGCGAGCACGTGAAGCTCGGCGTCGCGCTCGCCGCCGAAGTGCGGCGACTGCTCGGGTAGCTCCCGCCGCTCCGCCGCGCACGCCACGCCACCGGGCTGCGCAACACTTGACGCCCCACGGCGGGATTGATAGCTTTTCTCATGCGTGTTGAGAACAGTTCTCAATCGGAGCCTGGGGAGCACCACTCTTGACCGATCCGCCGCCGGCGCACGACATCGAGGCCGTCTTTCGCGAGAAGGGCATCCCGTTCACGCGTCAGCGCCGCCTGATCTGGGAGTTCTTCGCCGCCGGCGACCGCGCCGCGACCATCACCGAGGCGGCCGACGCCCTGCGCGGCGACGGCGTCGGTCAGGCGACCGTGTATCGCACCGTCGCCCTGCTCTCCGACCTCGGCCTGCTGGCACGCGTCCAGGACCGGCGCGGCGACATCTGCTACACCGCGCCGCCCATCGGCCATAGCCACCCGCTCATCTGCGGCGTTTGCCGCAAGGTCGTCCGCTTCGACGGCGACGGCGACGTCAAGGACCTCGAGGCCCGGCTGGCCGCGGAGACCGGCTTCGCCATCTACGGCCACCATCTCGAGGTGTACGGCATCTGCCCGGCCTGCCAAGCGGCAAGGGACGGCGACCGTGACGAGTGAGGCCGCCCGCGCCGGCGGCCCATCGCTGGCCGGCCGCCGCTTCTTCTGCTCGTGGAGCGGCGGCAAGGACGCCTACCTCGCTCTGCAGCGCGCGACGCTCCAGCGCGGCGTGCCGGCCGTGCTGCTGTGCATGCTGCACGAGGACGGCCGCTCGAGCCGCGGGCACGGCCTGCCGCTCGAGCTCCTCGAGGAGCAGGCCGCGGCGCTGGGCATCCCGCTGATCACGCGCGCCACTACGTGGGACGACTACGAGGCGACCTACGTCTCGACCCTCCACGAGCTGCGCGCGCGGGGCGTCGAGGCCGGAGTGTTCGGCGATATCGACCTGCAGGCGCACCGCGACTGGGTCGAGGGCGTCTGCGAGGCCGCTGGCCTGAGCTGCCACCTGCCGCTCTGGCAGGAGGCCCGCCGCAGTCTGATCGACGAACTGCTCGCCAGCGGCGTCCGGGCGACCGTGGTCGCCGTCGACGCCTCCAGGCTCGACGCGTCCTTCCTCGGCCGCGAGCTCACGCCGGCTCTCGTCGCCGAGCTCGAGGCGGCCGGCGCCGACGCCTGCGGCGAGGCGGGCGAGTACCACACCATGGTCACCGAGGCGCCGTTGTTCACGAGGCCCGTGTCGCTCACCTGGGACGGTCACGTCTCGCGCGACGGCCACTGGATCATCGATTTCACATCAGCAGAGTCACGAAGGGAGCACGAAGACAGATGAGCACCATCCGACCGCGCCGCCGCTTCGCCGCCGGCACCATCCTCGTCGCGATCGCGCTGGCCGCGTTCGCCGCCATCGGCCTTGCGGCCTGCGGCTCGAGCACCAGCTCCGGCGCCTCACCGTCCGCATCGACCGCCGCGGGCCCCATCACGGTCACCGACAGCGCCGGCAACACGGTCACCATGCAGCAGCCGGCCATGCGCATCGTCAGCCTCGCGCCGGCGAACACCGAGATCGCCTTCGCGGTCGGCGCGGGCGGCAAGATGGTGGCCGGCACGACCTACGACGACTACCCGGCGGCCGCCAAGAGCCTGCCCAAGGCCGGCGACTTCTCCAACCCGAGCGTCGAGAAGATCGCTTCGTTCAACCCCGACCTCGTGCTCATCACCGGCGGTGTGCAGGCGCCTCTGCGCGCCAAGCTCGTGAAGCTCGGCATGAACGTCTACGTCATCGACCCGACCACCTACGCGGGCGTGATGACCGACATCGCCAACGTCGGCAAGCTCGCCGGCACCTCGGCCGAGGCCCAGAAGGTCGTCGCCACGATGAAGCAGGCGCAGGCCGACGTGCAGGCCAAGGTCGGTTCACTCGCCAAGAGGAGCACCTTCATCGAGATCTACAGCAAGCCGTTGATGACCGCCGGCACGGGCACCTTCATCAGCGACATGGTCGGTATGGCCGGCGGCACCAACCTCGGCGATTCCGCCGGCGCGGGCTTCCCCAACTTCAGCAGCGAGGTGCTGCTCAAGGACGATCCGGCCGTGTACATCGCCGACTCCGGCTCGATGAGCAAGCCCGGCGAGCTCTCCACCCGGCCCGGCTTCTCCAGCCTCACAGCCGTGAAGGATGGGCACGTGTACGTGATCGACGACAATCTCATCGCGCGCCCCGGCCCGCGTCTCGCGTATGGGCTGCAGCAGCTCTCCAAGATGATCCATCCGGAGGCCTACACCACACAGTGACCCGTCTGGGGCGGACAAGCGCGTGGCCGGGCATCGCCCTCGCGGCGGCGCTCCTCCTCGTCTGCCTCGTGCTCTCGCTCGTCCTGGGACCTGCCTCGCTGTCACTCGGCCAGCTCTGGCACTTCGTGACCTCGGGGCCGGTCCCCGGCAATCTCGAGAACGCGATCTTCTGGCAGATCCGCATGCCGCGCGTGCTGCTCGCCTGCCTGGTCGGCGCGGAGCTGGCGGTGGCCGGCGTGATCCTCCAGGACCTCTTCCTCAACCCGCTCACGGACCCCTACGTGACCGGCGTCTCGTCGGGAGCCGCGCTCGGCGCCACCATCGGCATCGTGCTTCACTGGTCCGGGCTGCCGTGGACGACCATGCTCGCTCTCGTCGGAGGCCTCGCCACGCTCGGCATCGTGTGGATGGCGGCGCGCCGGCGCGGGCGCATCGACATCTTCGTGCTCCTGCTCGCCGGCGTGACGATCTCGTACCTCGCCAGCGCCATGGTCACCGTGCTCATGATCCAGGGCAACCAGGACATGCGCGCCATCGTCTACTGGCTCATGGGCAGCTTCTCCGGCCGCAGCTGGGGAGAGGTGGAGATCGCCCTGGTCGCGGTGCCGTTCATGATCGTGCCGCTGTTCTTCACGCGCGAGATGGACATCATGCTGCAGGGCGAGAAGCGCGCGCTCGAGCTCGGCGTCGAGGTCGAGCGCACCAAACGTCTGCTGCTGGTCACGGCCGGCGTGCTCACCGCGATCGCCGTGTCGGTGTGCGGCATCATCGGCTTCGTCGGCCTCGTGGTGCCGCACATCGTGCGGCTCGTGGTGGGTCCCAGTCACCGCAGCCTGCTGCCCGTCTCCTTGCTGGCCGGCGCGGCGCTTCTCGGCATCGCCGACCTGCTGTCGCGCACGGTCATCGCGCCGAACGAGATCCCGGTCGGCGTGGTGACGACGTTCGTGGGCGCGCCGCTGTTCGTGTACCTGCTGCGGCGCGGGCGGAGGTCCTGATGGCGCACGTCTCCGTGCGCGACGTGGGCTTCGCCTACGACGAGCGGCCGGTGCTCCGGCGCATCTCGTTCGACCTGCAGGCCGGTGAATTCGTCGGCATCGTCGGGCCCAACGGCAGCGGCAAGTCGACGCTCATCGACCTCGTCGACGGCTTGCTCAAGCCGGCCTCCGGCGAGGTGCTCGTCAACGGCAAGCCGACGGTGAAGTACAAGCGGCGCGACATGGCACGCGAGGTCGCGCTCGTGCCGCAGCACTTCGACCTCGACTTCGACCTCGCCGTGCGCGAGGTCGTCGAGATGGGGTCGTACTGCCGCGGCAAGGACGCGACCGCGGGCGGCGATGCGGCCGCGACACTCGAGCGGCTCGGCGTCGGCGAGTTGGTGGACCGCCGCTTCACGGAGCTCTCCGGCGGCGAGAAGCAACTCGTCGTCCTCGCCCAGGCGCTGATGCAGCAGGCGCAGCTGCTGCTGCTCGACGAGCCCGCATCGGCCCTCGATGTCTCGCACCAGCTGCGCCTCTTCGACCTGCTCAAGCAGCTCAACGCCGACGGCCTGACGGTGCTCTGCATCCTGCACGACCTCAACCTGGCGATCCACTACTTCGACAAGCTGCTCGTGCTCTCGGACGGCGAGGTCGCCGCGTACGGGCCGCCGGACGAGGTGCTGCGGCCCGAGATCGTGGAGGCGGTCTACGGCCTGCGCGCGTATCTGCACCACCACGCCGGGCGGACCTATCTGACCTTCTCGCCGCGGCCGCGCGGCGACCGCCTCGGCCGCGTGCACGTGGTCTGCGGCGGTGGCACCGGCGCTGGACTCATGCGCGAGCTGGTCGACGCCGGGTACGACGTGTCCGCCGGCGTGCTCAACGCCCTCGACACCGACGAGGAGACGGGGCGCGACCTAGGCCTTCACATGGCGGTCGAGGCGCCGTTCTCGCCGGTCGGCGACGAGGCCGACACCGAAAATCGCGAGCTCATGCGCCGCGCCGACCTCGTGATCGTCGCTGCGGTGCCGGTGAGCCACGGCAACGCGCGCAACATCGCGGCGGCGGTGGAGGCCGCGGCCGCCGGCACGCCGGTGTGGGCGGCGGAGGGCGTGCTGGCGGACGACTTCGCCGGCGTGACCGGCGAGCTGGCGCCGGCCGGCGTGCGCTTCTTCGCCGACGACGCCGCGGTGCTCGCGGAACTGCGGCGGTGCGGCTCGCTGCACTCGCCGGACTGTCAGGCTGCCGGCGGTCTTGACAGTGACGTCGGCGAGACCGGCGCCATGAGCGCGCCTGAGGCCCAGACCACGCAAGAAGACACGACGACGTAGGGAGACGGCGGGGGCGGCCGACGGCCGCCCCCGCCC